>Ga0326727_10002016_pt1 | contig 71815 bp, 57 predicted proteins | sample MB2enrmetagenome_FD_207643 | JGI IMG/M metagenome (GOLD analysis project Ga0326727, IMG submission 207643) | Lab enriched peat soil microbial communities from McLean, Ithaca, NY, United States - MB29MY | ecosystem: Environmental > Terrestrial > Soil > Wetlands > Peat | place: USA: New York... | reverse complement strand
GGGCCTGGAAATGACCAAGCGCGTGCGCCTGGAAGTCATCTGTCATGACGAGGAAGTGGAGCGCGCGTTGAAGGCGATTTACACCGCCGGCCACACCGGCCACGCGGGCGATGGCAAAGTATTCGTCGTGCACGTCCTCGACGCCCTGCGACTCAAGACCGGCGAGCGCGGCCCCGCGGCGCTGGGACCGCCATTCAAGCCCTGAAGACGAGCGGGCCGGCAGAATGAAGAATGCGGAACCCTGGCCTCGTGCTGGCTTCTGAATGGCTTTGCGATGGCGCCACGCGGCTTTCCCCGCATGCGTGATTGTCACGCGTCCGCCGCGTGTTCATTAGGTGGTGGATAGGTGTTGGATAGTTACCGCCTATGTGTCGGCTAGGTACCCGCTAGCTGTTCGCTAGGCTGTCCGCCAGTTGTACGCCGGATATGCGCTAGCTACTGTCCAGCGTGCTCTCCGCCGCCGCCGTTCGTAATTCGAGGTTCGAGGTTCAATGTCGGATGTCGCGCACTTAGTCCAGCAGCTTGGGTTTGTCGGACGGCTCTGAGTGTGAGGCTTCGGTGGCAGCACTTGTCAGAATGCCCGAGTGACATTGCCTGACGAGCGAGATTCAACGATTGCGAAAGAGCCCACCTGACCTCGTGCAGCCAATCCCGCGATGACCCCGCTGTGTTATGGCAGACGCCAGTGGAAATGAAAAACTCAATCCGCCGCGTTGGCGGCGGCAAACATCGAGGCGGTATAGATCGGGGTCGGGGACAGGCGCCGTGTGGCTTGCCGGGTTAACAAGTCGTCCAATTCGTCCAAGGAGCGATTAGCCACCCTTTGGTAGTTGGTGATGGTCGGCGAGAGATCATTCTTTGGTCCCGGAGGCAGGACAGCCTGGACTCTGTTTGGCGCGGGCCGCGGCACAGCCGGCTGCCGCCAGAGAACGGACAGCAAGGCGATGACCAGTGCGGTGGCGCCGAGCAAGGAGAGTGCGGCGCGCCAGCTTAGCCGGCCGGCCCCGAGTCGCTCCGCAAGGCGGTCCCAAAGCGAGCCCGATTGCTCCGCTCGGAGTCTTGTGACTACTCGCCGGTGGAAGGATTCGGAGGCCTCGAGGTCTGGCGTTGGCTCCGTTGTGGTTAGCGTTTCCTTGACGCTTGAAATCTCCGCCAGGTAGTGGCGGCAGCCGTCGCAGGTCTCGATATGCGCGCGGAGCGCCGCTGTAGTGCGGGCATCCAGTTCGCCCAGTGCCAGCCAGGCCAGGGTCTTTCGGTTTCTTGAACAAGGCTTCATAAAACTCCAACTGCCTCTGTGGGATTCCCCCGTTGCTCGCTCAGGGCGTTCATGCCCCGGAGCTTGTCCAGCGCATGGAACAGCCGGGATTTCACCGTGCCCACCGAGCAGCCCAGGGCCGCGGCAATGCCTCCCAACGAGTCATCCACGTAGAACCGCAGGTGAATGACCTGCTGCTGCTTCGCGGGCAAAGCCTCGATGCAGCTTCGCAACAGCGAGGCTCGCTCGCGCCGCTGGGCCGCTTCATCCGGCAGGGAATCGGGATCGGCCACCCGGCCAAAGCTGTGCTCGAACTCGTGCCGGTCCTGTTCGGAGAAGGCGGAGAAGGGCACGGGGCGCCTTTCGCGCACGGTATTGCGGTAACGGTTCAGCAGGATCGCGCACAGCCAGGTGAAGAACTGGCATTGCCCGTTGTAGCGGCGGAGACACTTCCAGGCTTCAACCAGCGTGTCCTGGGCCAGGTCCTCCGCCAGGCTCGCCCGGCCGCAGAGCGCCATCGCCTGGCACAGCAGCCGCGTCTCATACATCCGGCAAACCTCGCCAAACGCCTCCGCATCCCCCGCCCGGGCCTGCTCAAGCAAGCCGCTCGCCTCTGGGGGAGCGGTTTCCGCGAACGCTAGGTTCAGGCTGAACATCTTTGGATTAGACAGTTCAGTGCAACCGAGGTCACACGACATCACTTTGGGTAGGTTGCGGGCCGGGCCTGGCCCGCGTTGCTGCCACCAACATAGAATGGCGGCCCCTCTTTCTCGACGAAGATCAGCACTTCCTGCCAGCCGTTTACCCGGCAGGCGGACTTGAGCTCAAAGCCGCGGTCCACGCCCTGGAAGACAAAGCGCTGGAGCTCGAAGGGGCCTTGCCCCCACGGGTCAACCACGCTCTGCATGGCGGCCAGCCCGTGGAGCTTGTATTCCACGGCGGCGCGCACCATCGCCAGGCTCAACAGAGCTCGGAGTTCCTTCGACCGGACGCGATCCCAGGCCGGGAGCAACAGGGAGGGCAGCGGATTGGGGGAACGCTGCATCTCAACCTTGAGCTGTTCCATGCCGCTCTCATATTCGCCGTGAGGCAACGCCAGGGCCAGGGCGAGCGGCTGGTCGAATGAGTCCAGGTCGCGGGTGAGTTTCACCATCCCTGCGCTGGTTCCACCGGCGGCCTGAGTCAAGCGTTCCCACCAATTGCCTGGCTGCGAACTATCCATGCGCGGCAACGCGGTCGGAACCGGGCTTGTGCTGCCCGCGCTGCCCCCCATCCTTGTCTGGCCTGGCTGTGGGTCCTCGGTTTCCTTCTGCAGGTAGAGCGTGCTCGCGAACAGGTCGTGGATGCCGGCCATCACCTTGGCGTCGTCGCCGGGGTTCGCCTGCTGCAATTCCTGAATCCGGCGCAGCACCCAATCCTGGAAGAAGGCCCTTTCCGTCGGAACACAGTCGGCCCCTGTGCGCCGGGCCGGGGCGGCCTCCATTCCTTCCAGCAACTGCTGCATATTCTCCGTCGAGAACTGGCCGAATAGCTCCGTCACGGTAAAGCAGTCGATCATCTCCATGGCTCGCTGCACGAGCGTGGAGATCAGCGTGCCGTCCCGGGCGACATTCCTTCCCAGCACGAACGCCGCGACCAGGTCCTCGCGCGCGTCGGCTTGGCGGCCATGTTGCAAGGCCCAAAGCGCCCTGAACTTCGCGGTCAGGAGGACCGCCTTGGTGCGGGCCAAATGGGGAAGGAGCGTGGCCGGCCCCTCACTCATGTCGATGCCCCAATCGCAGGGCACGGTGGAGCGGGCCGCCTGGCGCAGCAGCCTGAACTCGTTGTCATAGCCGGCCATGATTTTGCCAAATCGTTCCGGGAGCACCTGGCCCTGCCATTCCTTCGTCCACAGGTAGTCGTGGTCCGCCTCGGACAAATCCGGCGCCACCAGAAACGCCTGGTAGTAGAGCAGCGCCGGGTTGATGTTCGTGGCGGAGGGCTGCCCGCTGGCGCCAGCCGGGACTCCCGCCACAACGAGCAATGACAAGCAGATTGATTTCAGAGATTTCATAACATGTTCCTGATATCGCATTTCAGTTCGCCCATTAATAACGCCAGCGCGGCAAAAGGTTCACTTTTTCGGTCAAACAGGAGCGGCAGCGTACTCCGCGTGCGCTGGGCAGTGTCGCCCAGGAACGAGTCGGCGCCGGCAGACTGCTTTGACGATTTCGCACGGTAGATGCGCATTATCGGTTTAGATCATTCTCCCGGGTAAACCTCACGTAGCCGCCTCCACAAAAGGCCGCCTCCGACTCGGATGCCCGTCTTCGTCCCAACGCTGGCCACCGGGTCAGAGTTTCGTCTTAATGCCGCAGGCGCGCATCTTTCAATTCCGCCGCGAGAAGCTACGGGCACTCTTCGGGAAGCGCTCGTAGCTCGAAGCACAGCGGCCACGCTCTCAGAAGCGCGGCCGTGCGCGACGAAATCTCCTCTTGCGCGTTCAGCGGGCTAAGACTTCCCGCCGTAAACAGCGTTCTTACCCAGCAGTTGCTCGATGCGGAGCAGTTGATTGTACTTGGCCACAGGGTCGGTTCGGCTGAGCGAGCCGGTTTTGATTTGGCCGGCGTTGGTGGCCACAGCGATGTCGGCAATGGTGGCGTCTTCGGTCTCGCCGGAGCGGTGGCTGATGACCGCGGTGTAGCCGTTGTTCTGGGTCGATTCCACGGCGTCGAGTGTTTCCGTGAGCGAGCCGATCTGGCTGACCTTGACAAGGATCCAGGTTGGGCGCAAACCCGCCTTCGTCGCCGACCGCAGTCGAGAGGCATTTCTTCTTGAGCACGGCTTTGAGGGCGTGGAAGGTCTCCGCGATGGCGCGCGGGCCCTCGGAGAAGCGGTTGAAGCCCTTGGGCACGATTGGCGGCGCCCGTTCCTGTTGGCCCGTTAACAAGGCTTGACCTTTTCATTTGGCAAGGCACATTATGCCTCCTGATTCCAGACCGGAGGTTGTGGCCGCAGCCCCGTTGAGATGGGGCGGCATCGCGCAAGTTCGCATTTGCGGCTACATTGACCCGGTTTGAGGCAGATTTGTTATGCAGCATATACGCAACATCGCCATTATCGCCCACGTTGATCACGGCAAGACGACACTCGTTGATTGCCTGCTCAAACAGTCGGGGACGTTTCGTGCCAACCAGGCCATCGCCACCGAGGAACGCATCATGGACTCGATGGACCTGGAGCGCGAGAAGGGCATTACCATCAAGGCCAAGAACGCCGCGTTCAAATACAAGGATTACCACATCAATATTGTGGACACCCCCGGCCACGCGGACTTCGGCGGCGAGGTCGAGCGCATCATGAACATGATTGATGGCGTGCTGCTGGTGGTGGATGCGACGGATGGCCCGCAGGCGCAGACGCGCTTCGTCCTGCGCAAGGCGCTCGAAGCCGGGGCCAAGCCGATTGTCGTGATCAACAAGGTTGACCGCGAGAACGCTGACCCGCATCGGGTGCTCGACGAAGTGTGGGACCTCTTCGTCTCACTCCATGCCACGGACGAGCAGATGGATTTCCCGGTGATTTACGCCAGCGCCAAGGACGGCTACGCGAAGACGGACCTCAAACATGTCAGCGGGACGATGGAGCCGCTGTTCGACGCCATCATCAAGCACATCCCGCCGCCGCGCGCACACGCCGGCGAGGGGTTCAGGCTGCTGGCCGCCAACCTGGATTACTCGGATTACCTGGGCCGCATTGCCTTCGGCAAGATCTACAGCGGCAAGGTCAACGCAGGCGATACCTGCGTCTGCATCCACGGCGACGGACGCAAGAGCACGGCCAAGATCACCGCCATCTTCCACTTTGAGGGCCTGAAACGCATTGAAATCCCGGAGGCCCACGCGGGGGACGTCGTCGGTCTGACCGGGTTTGAGGACGTCTTCATCGGCGAGACGATTGCGGATTCGGAAGACCGCGCGCCGCTGCCGTTTGTGCCGATTGACCCGCCGACCATCCAGATGCAGTTTGCTGTCAACGATGGCCCGCTCGCCGGGATTGACGGCCAGCTCGTCACCGCCCGGCATATCTGGGAGCGGCTGGTCAAGGAAGTCCGCACCAACGTCGCCCTGCGCATCGAGCAGACCAGCGCGCCCAACATCTTCAACGTCAGCGGTCGCGGCGAGATGCAAATCGCCATCCTCGTCGAACAGATGCGCCGGGAAGGTTACGAGGTGCTGGTGTCGCGTCCTGAAGTGATTTATCGCAAAGACAAGAAGGGCAACCGACTGGAGCCCATCGAACGGCTCTTCCTCGAAACACCCAAGGATGCCATGGGCGTGGTGCTCGAGAACCTGGCGGGCCGCAAAGCGGAAATCACGACCATGAACCACCATGGCGACCAGGTGAGCATCGAGGCGCTGATTCCCATGCGCGGTTTGATCGGCTTCGAGACCGACCTGGTCAACCAGACGCGCGGGCTCGGGGTGATGAGCCACTTGTTTCACGAGTACGGGCCGGATCGCGGCGAAATCACGGCCCGCAAGAACGGCTCACTGGTCAGCATGGAAAACGGGGAGGCCATGGCCTACGCCCTCAACATGATCCAGGAGCGCGGCCGACTGATGGTGGAGCCGGGCGAGCGGATTTACGCTGGCATGATTGTTGGCGAAAACGCCCGCGACAACGACATCCCGGTCAATCCGTGCAAGGCAAAGAAGCTAACCAACATGCGCTCGCAGGGTGACGGCAAGGGCATTCAGCTCAACCCGCCGCTGAGGCTGTCACTCGAACGCGCGCTGGAGTATATCGGGCCGGACGAATACGTGGAGGCGACGCCGAAGAACCTGCGCCTGCGGAAGAAGATACTGGATGAGGTCCAGCGCAAGCGCGCCGCACAGGGCCGCGCGACGAGAGTGGTCACCGCCTGAGCATCGCGCAACTCGTTGCAGTCAGAACGCTTCGCTACCGGTGCCCGCGGCGGAGCCTCACCGTAGCACCTCTGATTTGGAATCAGAGGTGCTACGGTGAGACTCCCGGGAGGCTCCGGTGTGGCCCGCAGGATGGTCTGGTGCAGGGTTGGAGGAATAGGGAGCCAGAGACTCGGCTGTTTGGAGCGCCAAGCTGGGTTCGGATGGGTCGCCGAGACGCGGGAAACGGGCAAACGGCCAGAGCCGGGGCACCGTCTAGCGCCTGATCCCTCAAAGAAAAGCCCAGTAACCATTCCGTCGGAAAGAGCGATGAACCGGGTCTTGATTTCTAAGGGCTTGTAACTAAACGACTTGTGCTCCAGCCTCCGCGAGATGGCGCCCTCCTGGGCTAAGGGGGAGGCTGTATTCGCCAGCCCGGCGGGCGCGGGAGCGTTTGCGCTCCAGCGGGGCCAATCCCGGGAAAGGTTAGCGAGCGACCCCCGTTCCGTCGCAGGCCGGGCAGGCGGCGGGGGCGTGGCGGATCAGGTGGTAAATATAGTCTTTGAGCTTGGCTCGCCGCATCTTGAGTTCCTCGATTTCCTGATCCGTGGCGAAGTCAATTTCCTCTTCGATGCGATAAATCTCGTCGTCCAGCCGGTGATACTCGTCGAAGATATTCCGGAAGTGGTCGTCCGAGCCTTTGAGTCGCCGGATGGTCTCACGATGCTCCGGAAACTCGCGCAGGATGGGATGATGAAGGTCCATGGGAGTAGTCTCCTATTGCCTGGTTTTCTAACTCTGCTGGTGGGTTTGGATTGACGGCGGAGTCAGACGGGCGAGGTGGCACGGTTCAATCCTCACTATGAAGGAGCGAGTCTGGCCGGTAAGCCGGCGGGTCTGCCGCTCTGCCGTTGATATTGGCTCGCAGGCAACCGGTTGTCTCGCGTCTCTTCAGTTCCATTCGCGGTCTCGCCGCAGTGGGCGGCTTTGAGTCAACGATAACCGAGAATCGGTCGTAGTAAAGTGTTTCTTTCTGTCGCGGTGCATTTTGCTAGGGCGCGCCGCCGGCAAACTCCATGCCCACCAGGCAGACGTCATCCGCGAAGGCGTTGTCGGCCGAGAAACGCCTGATCTCGGACAGCAGCTCGTCGAACAACTGCGGCACTGGGAGCGGCGCGCGCCGCTGCACCCCGGCGATCAGCAGCGCCTGGGAGTAAAGCTCATTATTGCGGTCCTCGACCTCGTAGAGGCCGTCGGTGAACAGCATGACCACGTCCCTCGGGCTGAGGCCAACTTCGGAGGTCTGGTAGGCGGCGCCTTCGAAGAGCCCCAGCACCGGCTGGCTCTGGCCGCTGGCATTGGCCAGCGGTACGACCTGGCTGGTGCCGCGGCGGACGTGCAGCGGCTGTGGATGGCCGGCGTTGGCGTATCGCACCCTGCCCGTCGTCCAGTCCGCCACCAAGTAGAAGGCCGTGGTGAGCATCGGCGTGCCGGTGTGCTTGAGGATGGCGTGGAGGTCGGAGTTGAGCTTGCTCAAGAACTGGCCGGGATTCGTGGCGAGCGGGTTAAGCTCCTCCGCCAGGGCGCGGATCATGGCTGTCACCAGCGCCGAGCGGACACCGTGCCCGGCCACATCGCAGATGAACACGCCCGCCTCGTTTTCGGAAAGCGCCGAGACGGTAAAGAAATCGCCGCCCACGGTGCCGGCCGGAAGGTACCGGTGCGTGAACTGGAGGGCGCTTTGGGATGGAAAGGCCGAGCGCGGGAAGGTCGGATACTGCTGCGGCAGCATGGTTAGTTGGATCTCTCGCGCCATCTTCAGATCATCTTCCATCTGCGTGTTCCTAGCGCGGATTTCATTGCGGCTTTGGGCCAGCAAGGCGTTGACGCGGCGGATTTTCTCCTCCGCGAGCCGCTGTTGTGTGATGTCCCAGAAAATGCCCTGCAGCCCGATGATCGTCCCGTCTGCCCCATACAGCGGCGTTTTGACTACCTGCACGTAAATCTTATCGCGGCCCGGCGGCTGGTTCTCCTCGACTGTCTCGTAAGGCCTGCCCGTCCGGATCACCCTTTGGTCGTCGCGCTGGTATTTCTCCGCCAATTCGCGCGGGAAGAAGTCGAAGTCAGTCTTGCCGACAATCTGCTCCAGAGGCCTGCCCAGCATTTTGCATAATTGCTGGTTGGCGAAGGTGAAATGTCCCTGGGGGTCCTTGCGGAGGATATTCTGGGGCAATGTCTCGACCAGCGAATGGTAGAGGGTCTCTGAATTACGGAGGTTTTCCTCCGCCTGCCGGCGCTGAGTGATGTCTTCGACCGTGCCCTCGTAGTAGAGCAGCCGGCCCTGCGCGTCACGAATGGCCCGGCAGTTCTCCGAAATCCAGATGACCGAGCCGTCCTTGCGATAGATGGGGGATTCAAAGCCTGTAATAGTGTCATGCTCCTGCATCAGACGGATGAACTCCTCACGCCGGCCCTTTTCGACATAGAGGAGGCCGCCAATATCGGTGAGGCCCTGGATCAATTCCTCGGGCGACGTGTAGCCGTAAATGCGGGCCAGGGCGGCGTTGGCCATCAGGTAGCGGCCTTCCGGCGTGGTCTGGAAGATCCCTTCCACCAGGTGGTCGAACAGGCTGTGATATTTCTCCTCGGCCTCGAGCAGGGCCACATCCATGCGGTGCCGCTCGATGGAATAGCGGATCGAGCGTTCCAGCCAGGCCGGCGTGAGCTGGCTTTTGACCAGGTAATCCTGAGCTCCGGCGTGCACGGCCTCCAGGGCTACGATCTCATCGTCGCTTTCCCCGACCGCGATGATGGGCACGTGCGGTGCCTGGCCACGGATCAGAGGAATGTTGGCCAGCCCGGCGCCGTCCGGCACGTAGAGATCGAGCAGTGCGGCATCGAAGGGGTTCGCGCGCAACTCCGAACACCCGGCCCTCAAGTCGGTCGCCGCCTGCATCTCGGCTATGAGATCCCGGGCTTGGCCCAGCATTTCGCCCACATAGCGGGCGAACTTGGGGTCATGCTCAATCAGCAAGATCCTTAACTGCTCCGGCGGCATAGCTGTTCATGTTTGTCGTGCATCCACTCAAGGCTGTGCAGAGGCTAAAATCGCAGCATTGCCCTGTACTCGCAAGCCGTTTGGTTGTTGCCGAAACGGAGTGATAAGTAACGGAGTGATGGAGTAATGGAGCGTTGGAGTGATGGAATAGAGGGCGGGAGAGCTTTGCTCGTTGGACCGGTGCTCGAGGGGCCGCCGTGGCTCAGCGGATAGTTCGCTCCGGCTCTCCCATGACCCCTTCACGCGCAGGCCTAGTCTTTCTGCTGCCCCTTGGATTCCGTTGCGGCCTTCGGACCAGGGCCGGCCTCGAGCGCAGCCAGGGCTTGCCGAGCCTCGCGGACCGTCGGGCGAAGCTCTAACCGGGGTACTTCGTCCTCAGCGGCACGTCTCCTTAATCCCCTATCGCTTCCGGTTGTAGCTGGCTTGGGAGTATTTCTGCCGCGCCAGCTCCCGGGTCCGGTCGTCCAGCGAAGCATCCGGCTCCAGAGGAACCCAGCGCGCGCCCTGCTCGAGGCCGGCGACGTCGCACATAGCCTTCTGCCAATCTGGTCTGGCTCGGGAAAGCTGCCCCGGCTGCACCGAGCCTTGGATGAGCAGACCGTCCCGGGTCCGGCGCTGGGCGGCGCCCGCGATCTTCTGTCCGTGCCAGAGCAGGTCGAACATCTCGTGGCCTTGGAAGCATTGGCCGGGCAGGGTCTTGCTGCACGCCGGTGCCAGCTCGGTGGGGAGGTCCAGCCTCGCGAACGCAGCCCGAATCCATTCGTGGACCCGCCGGTAGCTGTTGGTGGCGCTCAGTGAGTACCAATCGTCGCTCGGCGGAAAGGCCAGGCTGTAGGTCCAGTCTGCCTCGTGAGGTACCAGGCCACCGCCGGTGGGCCGCCGCACCAGCGGACGCAACTGCGTCATCTGCTCGACCTGCGCGTACCGTTGAAAGTAACCGAACGAAGCTGCGGGCTCGATCCAACCGTAAAAGCGCAGGATGGGCCGCCCCAGCCGCGCCGCCGCCTGAAGCAGCGCGTCGTCCAGCGCCATGTTGAACGCGCAATCGCCCGAACCGGATTCCAGCAGATACCAGGGATGAGAGGTCAAATCGGTCAGGCCGTTTATTTAGCCACTCCGACCCGCGGGCAGAGGGCCTTGATCTCGCACCCGGGGCAATCGGGGTTGCGCGCATAGCAGCGGCGGCGGCCATGCCAGATCAGCCAGTGACTGAGCATCGTCCACTGCTCCTGCGGCACTAGCGTCATCAGCTCCTGCTCGATCTTTTCGGGCGCCTTCTCTTTGGTCAGGCCGAGCCGTTGCGCCAGCCGGGCCACGTGCGTATCAACCACCACGCCGCAATTGACGCCATAGGCGTTGCCCAGCACCACATTAGCCGTCTTGCGGCCCACGCCGCCCAGTTGCGTCAACTCCTCCATTGTCCGCGGCACCTGGCCACCATGCCTTTCAACCAGCGCCTGACAGCAGCTCTTGAGGCTTCTGGCCTTGTTGCGGAAGAAGCCGGTGGTCCTGATCGCCGCCTCCAGTTGGGGCAGGGGAGCCTGCGCGTAATCGGCGGCAGAGCGATACTGCTTGAAAAGGTCGGCAGTGACCAGGTTCACGCGTTTGTCCGTGCACTGGGCCGAAAGCACCGTCGCCACCAGCAATTCCAGCGGGTTGGTGTGGTCGAGTTCGCAATGCGCGTCAGGATACGCCTTCTTCAGGCCCGCCAGAATCTTCGGGATCCGGGCGGCTTTGGTTGATTGCGTCTCGCGAGGCATAACTGTGGTTCAGGCTTTCTTCGCTGCTATCATTTCAACGGGAATACTCCCGCCGTCCAGCGCACCCGGTAAGGTATGTGCCCCGCCCGGTCTGCTTTTGCTCCGGACCGGCCCAGCCGCCGGCTACGAATCCCCACATGGGGCCCGCTCCAACTCCGGCTCTTCGATCTCCCTCGGCGGCGCCACTAGCGGCGAACCGTCGGATGTCTCCGGATACTCGAAGATCTTGCCCTCGTAATTGCATATCACCACGCGGTCGGCGTTGCGGCTCAGCACGTAATCAGGGGTGACCGGCACCTTGCCGCCGCCGCCGGGCGCGTCAATCACGTATTCCGGCACGGCGTAACCCGTCGTGTGCCCGCGCAGGCTCTCCATGATCTGGATCCCCTTGCGCACGCTCGTCCGCAGGTGCGCCGAGCCCGCGATCAGGTCACACTGGTAGATGTAATACGGCTTCACCCGGCACATCAGGAGCTTTTGCACATGCGCCTTCATCACGACCGGGTCGTCGTTCACATGGCGCAGCAACACCGACTGGTTCCCGAGCGGAATCCCCGCGCCGGCCAACCGCCCCAATGCATCCCGTACTTCCGTGGTCAACTCCCGCGGATGATTCGAGTGCACGCTGACAAATAGCGGATGGTGCCCCTTCAGCATCGCGCACAGCTCCGGCGTGATGCGCTGCGGCAGGAAGATCGGTATCCGCGTGCCGATGCGCAGAAACTCCACATGCGGAATCGCCCGCAGCCGGCCCAGCAGATATTCCAGCTTCTCGTCGCTGAACAGCAGCGGGTCGCCGCCGCTGAGCAACACATCTCGCACCTCCGGATGCTGGCGCACATACTCGATCTGGCGATTGAACTCCGGATGGAAGTCGTAGCCGCTGGCGTTGCTCACCAGCCGCGACCGCGTGCAATACCGGCAATAGGCCGCGCACCGGTCGGTCACCAGAAACAACACCCGGTCCGGATAACGGTGCACCAGCCCCGGCACTGGCGAATGCGCATCTTCCCCGCACGGGTCGCTCATCTCCCACGGCGCAATGCGCGTTTCCTCCAGCCGTGGAATGACCTGCCAGCGAATCGGGCAGTTCTCATCCGCCGCGTCAATGAGATTGAAGAAGTAAGGCGTGATAGCCAGCCCCAGCTTATGATTAGCCAGCTCCGCGCCTCCAATTTCCTCCGGCGTCAGCGTCGGCATCAGCCGCTGAAGCTGTTCGACCGTCGTAATGCGGTGCTTAAGCTGCCAGTGCCAATTATTCCATTCCGAATCCGGCACGTTAGCCCAAAAACCCCGCCCCGCCGGGCGAAACTCCTTGAGAGAATTGGCCAAGCTACGCGATGGCGGCTCTTCGCCGTCCCCTGATAAAGCGCTTCTGTGCATCTTGCCCCTAAAGTTGGGTAACCGCACTATAGTTTTGATCCCAACCCTGTCAAGCGACCGATCCTAGAATTGTTGGCCGATGGGAGACGCCGTCGCGCCCAGCCTTCCGGGAACGGCCCGGCACGGTCTGGATGTGCTACATAAGCTGCTTGATTTGGCCGAGTTGCGCAAGCCGACGGTCCACTACCGACGGTGGCCAACAACGCAGCCCGGGCGTCTCGCGCGTACCTGGCTGGCGCTTGGCTCGTACTTGGCTTTGGGCGGCCTTGCCCCACCTTTCTGCTCCCCCGCAAGTGTGGCTGCTTCGTCAATTAGGCACCATTCGTGAAGGACCGGCAGCGCGATTTCGGCGTCGCACGAATCGTAGCGCAACACGATCTCCATGTCTGGCAGGTCCTCCTCGAGAGTAAACTTGACGGCGTTGCGTACATTGCCAAAATCAAGCGCGTGCCAGCTCCCGGCCCCTGATTCGTTTAGCCCGGCGTGCGGGCTCTGCCCAACATAATACATTTTGGTTCGGCAGTTTCGCAGCAATACTCGCATATCAGCTCAAGCCGAGCGGGGGCGTCGCGGACGGCGGAGGGCTCTTTACGCCCGGCGAAAGCTGGCCCCGACTGCTCTCGATCGGCCAACGCCAAGAGCGCAGCACTTTACTATAGCCTGTCTCCCCGCGACGAAGCGGGAGCACCCACTCCCCATCAGGGTAGCCCAGACACGCGACGAGTTCCATTCCTCCAAACTCCACCCGCCCACTTGCCTCTACGGCATTTTCAACCGTCCCCACGTCAAGGGCGATTCTGGGGTCGGCAACCCACGAGTTCGGACCTCGATAATATAGGCCGCTTACGGCATGGCGCAAGAATACACTCACGCCTCTATCTACTTGCGCACCGTAGTGGATGCAACTGGGGTGTTCACCCCATACACTCGCCCGCAGGCTATCCTGAATGTTGCCAACTCAAGATCGTTGTGGACGTCCGAATTCACTTATCGGTTTAGCTTATGCGACTGAGGCTCTAGCGGTGTGTCCCAGTTCAGGACGATTGTCCTCGATACTACCCGAAATGCCGTCATCCACACCACCCCCTTCGTTGGCAGCGGTGGACTATTCGCAGAATGTGTCCGCCGGGGCGATCCCAAATTCCAGGTGGCGTAAAGCGGCTTCCTCGGAAGCCAACTCCGCCATTGCTACGGTTGGTCACAATTTCTATTGCGCGGGTCATGTAAGAACTCACTTGCGTCGGACGAGGGAAGTTCGGTATGAGGTCAGAAATGAAAAAAAGCGAGACAACCAATCAACCTCGGTCGCTGGGCGTTTCCCGGCGCAAGTTCATCGCAACCGGCAGCGCGGCGGCGGCGGCGTTCACGTTTGTGCCGCGGCACGTGCTGGGGGGAGCCGGGTTTGTGGCTCCCAGCGAGAAGATTACATTAGCCCATATTGGCTGCGGCACGCAGGGGTTGCGGGAATTGCCCGGCCTGCTCGCCATGCCCGAAATCCAGATCGTCGCCGTGTGCGATCCCGTCAAGGAGAGCTATGACTACGTGGACTGGTCCAGGGACGGCCTGCGTGCGTCCATTGCCGAGACGCTGGGCAAGCCGGATTGGAGACGGGACGCACCGGGCATTCCCGGCGGACGCGACGTGGCCAAGGACTTCATCGAGACATACTACGCTGGCAAGAGGCCCTCGCAGAAGTTCAACGGTTGCGCCTCTTATGCTGACTTTCGCGAACTGCTGGACAAGGAGAAGGATGTCAACGCCGTGAAGATCATGACGCCCGACCACCTGCACGCGACGGTTGCCATCGCCGCCATGAAGTCGGGCAAGCATGTCATGATGCACAAACCGGTTGCCAACCGCCTGCACGAAGCGCGGCTGGTCATCGAGACGGCCCGCCGGACGAAAGTCGCGACGCATTTCCTGCCCGCGAGTGATGGCTCGGACATTCGGCAGATCAAGGCCTGGGTGGATGCGGGTGCCATCGGCACGCTGCGGGAGATTCATAACTGGTCGAACCGGCCAGTCTGGCCGCAATACCCTACGATTCCGACGGACACCCCGCCGGTCCCGAAGGACTTTGATTGGACGCTCTGGCTGGGGCCGTCAATGGACCGGCCTTACCACCCGCACTACACGAATGCCGTGTTCCGCGGATGGTATGAGTTTGGCGGCGGCGCGCTCGCCGATATGGGCCATTACAGCCTCTGGCCGGTTTTTATCCTCTTCGGGCTGGAGGCGCCGTTCGCCGTGGAATCGCAGCCCAGCCACCTCTGCACGTTGCACGACAACGTCGCCGTAAAGATCAGGAACGACTACTCGTTCCCTGCAGCCTGCACGATCCGTTTCCGGTTCGCCGCCAAGGGCGCTCGGCCAGCGCTGGATCTCTTCTGGTATGACGGCTCGATGAAGCCGCCGACGCCGGAGGAATTGGAGGCGGAGAACAAGGAACTGGCGGCCGAGGGGATGATGTTTGTGGGCGACAAGGGGAAGGTCCTTGCCGATTTCCGCGGTGAGAATCCGCAGATCATCCCGGAGCGGAAGATGCGTGAGCTCCAGGCAGCGGGGAAGCTGCCAGAGGGGACGCGGCAGGGGGCGGCTGGGCGAGCCCGGCGCGAGGCCGGAGCTCTCTGGGTAGCAGCCTGCAAGGGCGGGTCGCCCACGTACGGGGATTTCCTGCTGGCCGGCCCGATTTCGGACGCCTTCAACCTGGGGGCGGTTTCCTTGCGTTTGGGGGGCCGGCGCCTGCTCTTCGACGCCGCGGGCATGAAGGTCACCAACGTGGCCGAGGCCAATAAGCGCCTGACCCGGGAATATCGGCCGGGATGGGCACTGACGTAAGGTCTCCGTCATGGCGGGACGGAGCGCCGGCATGTTGCCGGCTTAAGGGGTGCGGTGGATGTAAGCCCGCAACATGCCGGCGCTCCGACGCCGCGGAAACGTCCGGGTTCGGTCGCTGCCCGCGTTCAGGCCCTCATTCCCAAATTTGGTTATAGAAGTCCACGATGTCGCCCTTGGTCTTGGACTCCTTGAATTTGATGGCGGAGCGGGGATGCTGGTTGAGGAAGCCGGTGAGCATGTATGGCAGGTCAAAGCCCCACAGTAATTTGGAGCGCAGAGGCTCAATCGTGTCCTGAACGCAGCGGAGAATGGGAAGCAGGTTGTATTTGGGGTTGTGGAGGAAGCCGACGAGCAACTCCATCGGGCAATTGCCGGCGCCGCGGCCCAGCCCGGCCATGGTGGCGTCGAGCATGTTGGCTCCCAGCACGATGGCGTCAATGGTGTTGGCGAAGCCCAACTGCAGGTTGTTGTGGGCGTGCATACCGACCTCTTTGCCGGCGGCCTTGCAGTAGGTGAGGTACTTGCGCACGAGATGCTGGACCTGCTCGCTGTAGAGCGTGCCGAAGCTGTCCACGACGTAAACGGCTTTGGTTTCCGACCCGGCGAGCAATTCCAGCCCCTCGTTTAACTCATACTCCGGGACAGTGGAAACGGCCATGAGGTTGACGGTGGTCTCGTAGCCTTTGTCGTGGGCGTCCTTGACCATCTCCAGCGCGGTGGGGATTTGGTGGATGTAAGTGGCCACGCGCACCATATCAATCACGCTCTGTGTCTTGGGCAGAATATCTTCGTGATAATCAGTGCGCTCAGCATCCGCCATCACGGTGAGCTTGAGGGAGGTTGGGTTGTCGCCGACGATGCGCCGCAGGTCGTCCTCGAGGCAGTATTTCCAGGCACCGTGCTCGCCTGGGACGACGACCTTCCGGGAGGCCTTGTAGCCCAGCTCCATGTAATCAACCCCCGCCTCCACGCACGCGGTATAGACGGCCTTGACGATTTGGTCGTCGAACTTGTGGTTGTTCATCAGGCCCCCGTCGCGGATGGTGCAATCGAGCACTTTGATTTGGGGGCGGTAGGAAATCCACCTCCCAGCGGGGGTTTCTTTGGGCTTGGCGGTTTTCGCAGGTTCAGTTTTGGCCGTCATAATGGGTGGCCGGGTATAGCCAGGTTCGGTGTCTGGGGGGGGGCAGGAGGCGGTGCTACGCCGCCTGCTCCTCGGTGTCGAGGAACCCCTGCAGGTGGCGGACGCGGGTGGGGTGGCGCAGCTTGCGCAGTGCCTTGGCTTCAATCTGGCGGATGCGTTCGCGGGTGACGTTGTACATCTTGCCGATCTCCTCCAGTGTGCGCTCGTAGCCGTCCACCAGGCCGAAGCGCATTTCCAGGATCTTTCGCTCGCGCTCGGTCAGGCTGGTCAGCACGTCGCCCAGCTTCTCTTTGAGCAGGCTGTAGCTGGTCACATCGGAGGGGTTCTCGGCGGTCTTGTCTTCGATGAAGTCGCCGACGCTTACGTCACCGTCGTCGCCGACGGGCGCGTGCAGGGAGATGGGCTGCTGGGCCATCTTGAGCAGGGCGTTGATGCGCGCGACCGGCATGTGCATTTCGTCGGCAATCTCCTCGGGTGTGGGCTCGCGGCCCAGTTCCTGGGTGAGTTGCTTCTGGGCGCGCCAGAGCTTGTTCATGATCTCGATCATGTGCACCGGGATGCGAATGGTGCGGGCCTGGTCGGCAATAGACCGGGTGATGGCCTGGCGAATCCACCAGATGGCGTAGGTCGAAAACTTGTAGCCGCGGCGATACTCGAACTTCTCGACCCCTTTCATGAGGCCGATGTTGCCTTCCTGGATCAGGTCGAGGAAGGACTGGCCGCGGTTGGTGTATTTCTTGGCCACGGAAACCACCAGGCGCAGGTTGGCTTCGGCCATGTGCGTCTTGGCCTGGTGGGCGCGATCGGCGGCTTTCTTCAACTGCTCGAAGGTCTTATAGAAGCCCTCATGGGGCTGGCGCACGAACTGCTCGAGGGCGCGGACCTTGGTGTGTTCGCTATGGAGTGCCGCCTGTTGGTCGGCGCACTTGCGCCGCGCGTCCAGTTCTTCGATGTGCCGCAGGCTACTCTTGAACTTCTCGTGCACGTTCCCCGCTACCAGGATCATGTCCTCCAGCACCCGTTGCTTGTAGAAGAACTTCGGGAACATGTCCTGCAGCTTTCGGTCCAGCTTCTGGAGTTTGGCGTAGTGCTTTTGTCGGAGGCCCTGAGTTGTGGCCTTCTGCCAAACGATGTATTTATCGTCCACCTTGGCATCGAGCACCTGAACCTTCTTGATCAGGCCCCGCAGTTCCCGCAGATGAGCTTCGCGGTTGGCTACCTTCTTGTCCACCACCACGCGGTCGAAACGTTCCTTGGGCGGCTCGGAAAGGAGCTTCTCGGCGATGGCAATGTGCTCCTTGGCCGCAAACCCGAGGTCGTAGACCAGCCGCTTGATGTCGGATTCGGCTTCCTCGATGCGCTTGCAGATCTCGACTTCCTGCTCCCGGGTGAGCAGTGGCACTTTGCCCATCTGATTCATGTACATCCGCACCGGGTCATCCAGAACCTCCAGCCGGCTGTCCTCCTCCTCCTCCTGTTCGGCGGGCTTGGCCCGCTCCACCTCGGCGTGGTCCACTATCTCGACATCCAGATTGCGCAGCTTCGTGTACAGTTCGTCGAGGTCCTCTGGCGACAGCCCGTCCGGTAGAATGTCGTTGATGTCGTCGTAGGTGACATGGCCGTGCTCGTGGGCCAAGTGGAGCAACGTCTTGATGGTTTCGGTCAAATCCACCGCGGGGGAGGACTTGCCGGCCGCCGGGGCCCCATGGCTGCTGGCATATGCCGCCTTCGCCTGGGAAGCAGTGTGAGCATTGGACACGCCGTTGGCGGGCTCCGGCGCGCCTAACTTATTGTGGCCGCCGGCCTTATGTGAGATGACAAAACGGCGGTGCTGCCGGTGCGCTTTAGCAGACGCGGGCCGCTCCACGGGCTGGGCTCGATGCCCAGCTCGATCAGCCGAGTTGCTCTCTTTACGATTCAGCATAAATTATCAGACGCGCGTAAGCTCTTTTAGTTCAGATATTTCCGCAGGCCGCCTCAGGACGGCATCTCATCATTGGCACAGCTACTCTGACTGCCTGCTGAGGCGTTCGAAGACCGCAAACACCAGAAGACTTACACGCTAGTCCAAAATACTCTATTCTACGAAAAGCTCAACTGCGCGACAGTGGGTCGCGCGCGCGGTCTTTGCGCCAGCAAGCCAAGCCCGAGGCAACCAGAAGTGGATAGTCTCGCAAACCAGGGGACCAATGTGCAAGCAGAAAAGGAAACTATTTTTTCACTGCTTTCCGGCGCCTGGCTTCTTGAAGAAGAAGGTCGCAATCTTCCTGGCGAGTGTCGTGGCGATCTCCTCGTCCGTGTTGGTCAGGATGATGACCGCGAGGTTTTCGTCCGGGAACCGCTGGATCGAAGCCGAGAAGCCGGAAGTCGAGCCGCCGTGGCCGATGTCCCTGTGTCCCTCCACCGTATCCAGAAACCACCCGAAGCCGTATTTAGTCGCTTTGCCATCGGTCAATTTGGCCGGCGTCCACATCTGCTCCTTGCTGTCGGCGTTCAGGAGGCGTTCGCCGTCCAATGACGCGCTCCATCTGGCCAGGTCGCCTACCGTGGAGGCGATGGCCCCGGCGGAAAACACATCGGTCAAATCATAGTCCCGGTTGATCCACACATGGTTCGTTTGCTCGTAGCCCGCGGCACGATTGGGAATGATCAGGCTCGGCAGGCGGTTGGTCGTCGCGTGCATCCCCAGCGGTTGAAAGATCCGCCGGCTCATGAAATCCCAATACTCCATTCCGCTAACATTCTCGATGATGTAGCCCAGGAGATTGAAGCCAGTATTGCAGTATTTCCAGGATTCACCTGGCTGAAACTCCATCGGCTGCGCACCGATGGCCTGGATGAACTGTGGCTGGGTCAAATGCCTCCACAACTGGAAGCCTGCCAGCCCGGTGTAGTTCTTGATGCCGGAAGTGTGCGTCAGCAGGTGCCGGATCGTGACCTTTCCCCACGCCTCGGGCGTGTCTTTCAAATACTTGCTGATTCGGTCGTCCACGGAGAGCCTGCCGTCCTGCGCCAGCAGCATGATGCCCGCCGTCGTGAATTGTTTGGTGATCGAGCCGACCTCGAAGACCGTCTCCGGTCTCGCCGCCACATTCAGTTCGAGGTTGGCCAGGCCATAGGCGGCCGTCTTCACTACCCTGCCGTCCTGGATGATCTTCAAGGCGACGCCCGGGATGCGGTGCTGCTCCATTTGGCTCTTGATGTACTTGTCCACGCCGTCGGCCTGGGCGAGCTGGGTGGCAAGCAGAACAAACGCAGATGAGGCGCCGGCCAAAGTAGATTGCTTCATGGCCGCATCCTAGGCTGGCTCGTCGGCCTGAGGCCACAGTAAACCAGCGGGTGGATGCCTTCCCGCCGCGTGAGGCAACCCGACCGCCCCTGTCAAAACAGTTAACATGAGCGGTAAGTGGAAATGGCGCGCTGAATCCTCAATCCCGGGGGCTGTTTATGTCGAACTATTCTTACGTCGCGGTTGATCCGCAGGGAATGGAATCGCGGGGCACGCTCGATGTGTCCGATCAGAGCGAGGCCTTGCGGCGGATCAAAGAAATGGGTTTATTCCCCACCAAAGTGCTGGCGGCCGACAAACCCCGCCATCCTTTGGCCGCCACGCAGCCGCGCCCAGGAACAGCCCGCAGGAGATGGAACCTGTCAATTCCGACGTGGGGTGGGGGCATAAGGGCTGTGGCCCTCGCGGTCTTTACCCGCCAATTGGCAACCCTGATCGAGGCGGGCATGCCCTTGCTCCGGGGATTGAGGACTTTGGAGGAGCAGGCGGAAAGCCGTGCGCTGCAACGCGTCATCCAGGCGCTCTCGCTCGTAATCGAGAATGGGAGTTCCTTTGCCGAGGCCCTGGCTCTCCATCCCCGGATCTTCAACCCTCTCTACATCAACATGGTGAAGGCCGGCGAGATTGGCGGCGCGCTGGACGTGACCCTGCGGCGGTTGGCCGACTTCATGGAAAAGGCGCAGAAGATCAAAGGCAAAGTCAAAGCCGCCATGTATTACCCCTGCGCCGTTTTATGCGTCGCAACCCTCATTCTCACCCTGCTCATGACCTATGTGGTGCCGCGCTTCAAGGAGGTGCTCGAGGGATTGCTCGGCGGAGGGCGGATGCCGCCCTTCACGCTGTTCGTCTTGCGCCTCAGCGAGTTGGTGAAGCACAACATCTTCCTCGTCCTTGTAGCTGCTGTTTCGCTGAGTATCGCCTTCCTGTGTGCCCTGCGGACCGGCTGGGGCCGCTGGTCTTTCGACCGTTTCAAGCTGGCGATGCCTGTGCTGGGACCGGTCTTTCGGAAAGTGGCCATCTCCCGCTTCAGCCGCACGCTCGGAACGCTGCTCAGCAGCGGCGTGCCGATTCTCCAAGCACTGACAATAGTGAAGGAGACCGCCGGCAATGTGATCGTCGGCGGGGTCATCTCGGAAGTGCACCAGCAGGTCAAGGAGGGCGACCCTATTGCCCCGGCCCTTAAGGCCTCGGGGGTGTTTCCGGCGATGGTCGCCGGTATGGTGGATGTCGGCGAGCAGACCGGCGCGCTGCCGGAGATGCTACTCAAGATCGCCGACACCTATGATGACGAGGTGGATAACTCCGTCAATGCGATGACCTCCCTGCTCGAACCCATTATGATTGTCCTGCTCGCGGTCATTGTCGGCGGCATTGTGGTGGCCCTCTTCCTGCCACTGGTCTCCTTTACCAGCCAAGCCGACCCCTTTGGCCAAAACGACCGGGCAGACAATTAGACGCCGCGTTACTCCCGCATCTTGCTGTCTATGATGATCGTCACTGGGCCGTCGTTGGTCAGGCTCACCAGCATGTGCGCCCCGAACTCGCCAGTCTGGATCGGTTTGCCCAAATCCTGCGCCAGTCGCCGGGCGAACTGCTCATAGAGCGGCACGGCGATTTCGGGCCGCGCAGAGCGGCTGTAGGAGGGCCGGTTTCCTTTCTTAGTGCTGGCATACAGGGTGAATTGGCTGACCAGCAGGATGCCGCCGCCGGCTTCCTGGACCGAGCGGTTCATCACCCCGCTGTCATCATCAAACACCCGCAGCCGGACAATCTTCCCGCTCAGCCATTCAATGTCCTCCGCCGCATCGGCGTCCTCGACGGCCAGTAACACCGCCAGGCCCTGCCCAATGGCGCCCTTTACGATGCCGTCAACGCTCACCTTGGCCTCGGCGACTCGTTGAATGACGGCGCGCATCAATGAGATTGCTTCGGCAGGCAGCCCAGCTTGGCGAAGGCGACGGCGTAGGCCAGCAACCCGACCATCAGCAGCCACGGTTGTCCCTTGACCGTCAGCAAAATGCCCCAGCCCAGCACCAGCCCAATAACCAGATACGCCACGATCGCCATCAGAAACTTCATGCACCGATCTTACTGCGCTTCTGGTTCCGCGCAAGCGGCCACTCCACACTTTAGTGGTGACCGACGGCGCAGCGGATGGTATGCAGGGCGCGCACCGTCCGAACTTATGACCGAACGACGCTGGCTGCGCATTATACCCATCGCGCTCGTCATGTACACGATCTCCTACGTGGACCGGACGAACATCTCGCTGGCGCTCGACCCCACCATCTCCTCGATGATGAAGGACCTGTTCATGGACGACAGGATGAAAGGAGAGGCGGCGGGCATCTTCTTCTTCGGCTACGTGTTGCTGCAAATCCCAGGCGGCTATTGGGCGACGCGATGGAGCGCGCGCAAGGTCATCAGTCTGTGCCTGGTTTCCTGGGGCCTCTGCGCCATCGGCTGCGGCCTCGCGCGCGGTTTCAGGCAATTCGAGGTGATGCGCTTTCTGCTGGGCGTTGCCGAGAGCGGGGTGTTTCCGGCGACCCTGGTGCTGCTGGCAAATTGGTTCCCGCGCAGCGAGCGCGCTCGGGCCAACGCCTACTGGACACTCTGCCAACCGCTGGCCGTCGCCGCCTCCGCCCCCTTTACCGGGTGGCTGTTGGGAGCCTATGGCTGGCAGAAGATGCTGGTTCTGGAGGGAGCACTGCCTTTCCTCTGGTTGCCCTTGTGGTGGTTCTGCATCCGCGACCATCCGCGCCAGGCGAACTGGATTTCCGCCGAAGAGCGGGAGTTCCTGGAAACCGCCCTGCATCGGGAAGCGGCTAAATTGGACCCCCCCCAGGCCGTCTCCCTCTGGGGCCGGTTTCGCGAGCGCACCGTCTGGGTGCTCACGGCAATGTACTTCCTCCAGAACTGCGCCGCCTACGGGTGCATGACCTTTTTCACGAGCAGCTTGAAGGGCAGGGGATTCACCGGGTTGCAGTATGGCATCCTGTTTGGCATTCCCTATGCCCTGACCGCACTAATCATGGTGCTCAACTCCTGGCATTCGGATCACACCGGCGAGCGCCGCGGGCATGTGGCCCTCGTCTATGTCATGAGCGGCACCAGCCTGTTGTTGAGTGTGGGGCTGCAGGGACATTTCTGGCTTTCCTACGTCTTGCTGTGCCTGGCCATCCCGGGGCCGTTCGCGGCCATGGGGCCGTTCTGGTCCATCCCAAGTGAAACCCTGCCCCGAGGCGCTGCCGGGCCGGTGATTGGGTTGGTCAATGCCTTTGGCAATCTGGGCGGGTCGGCCGGACCGTATATCGCAGGCTGGCTCATGCAGGAATACCAGAGCCTGCCCGTTGCCTTCGACGTCCTGGGCGTGGGATTGCTCCTTGGGGCCGCGCTGGCTTTTCTGCTCCCGAAGACAGCCTGCCAACGCCCGCCCGATCCAACCATGCAAGCGAGCTGAGCCTCCGGCTTGACCGGAGTGCCTGCATCATCCTTACTGAGCGCATGTCAATAGTCCGCTCGTCCTCGCAATCTCAAGCGCCATGAAAGCCCTGGTTCTCAAGGCATACAAACAGTTCGCCTACGAAGACGTGCCCGACCCGGAGCCTGGTCCGGATGAAGTGCTCGTTGCCGTCAAGGCCTGCGGCATTTGTGGCAGCGACGTGCACGGCATGGATGGGAGCACCGGCCGCCGCCGACCCCCGATCATCATGGGACACGAGGCGGCGGGAGTCATTTCCCGGAACGGAAGCCATGTGACCGGGTGGGCGGCGGGTGATCGAGTCACATTCGACTCGACCATCTACTGCGGCCAGTGCGCGTTTTGCCGGCGTGGCATGATCAACCTCTGCGATCGGAGGCGGGTGCTGGGCGTTTCCTGCGAGGATTACCGCCAGAACGGAGCGTTCGCCGAATTGATGGCCGTGCCGCACCACATCCTCTATCGGCTACCCGATGGCCTGGCCTTCGAACGTGCCGCCCTCGTCGAGCCTTTCGCCATCGCCCTGCACGCTATTCGCCGTGCGCCCCCAACTTTGAACGATACCGTCGTGGTTGTGGGGGCGGGGATGATCGGCTTGGCGCTGGTGCAAGCCCTCAGCCAGAGCGGCTGCGGACGACTCATCGTGGTGGACATTGCAGCCGACAAACTCGCCTTGGCGGCCAAGTGCGGCGCGACGAGCCTCATCAACTCCTCGGCCGAAGATGCACGCGCCGCCATCCTCCGCCTCACGCAAGGGTTTGGCGCCGACCTCGCCTTCGAGGCCGTAGGCTTGGCCGCCACCGTGGACCTGGCCCTCGGCTGCCTGCGCAAAGGCGGCGTGGCGACCCTCGTCGGCAACGTGACTCCGAAGACCGAGTTTCCGCTGCAGTGCGTGGTAACGCGCGAATTGACTATCTATGGCTCCTGCGCTTCGCAGGGAGAGTATCCGGCCTGCCTGGATATGCTCACGCGCGGCGCCCTGCGCGCCGCCCCGCTGATTAGCGCTACCGCTCCGTTGGCGGAAGGCGCGGCCTGGTTCGATCGGTTGTATCAGAAGGAGCCGGGCTTGCTTAAGGTCGTGCTTAAGCCGTGATGCGTGAAACGCGAAGCGTGAAGCGGAGCGAGAACGAGAAAGAGGATTAGCATGAGCGAGAACTCATTTGATCTCACCGGTAAGGTTGCCATTGTCACTGGTACCAGTCGCGGCTTGGGCCAGTACTTCGGCCGCGCGCTGGCGCGGGCGGGGGCGGATCTGGTGATAACCAGTCGCAACCCGGAGACGCTGGCTCCGTTTGCAGCCGAGATCAAAGCCCTCGGTCGCCGGGCATTGCCGCTCGCTTTGGACGTGCGAAGTCTCGACAGCATCCGGGCCATGGTCGAAGCCGCCGTCGCCCACTACGGCAGAATTGATATCGTGGTCAACAACGCCGGCTGCAATGTGCGCAAACCCGCGCTCGAAGTCAGTTGGGACGATTGGAACCTCGTCCTCGACACCAATCTGCGCGGGACCTTCTTCGTGTCGCAAACGGTGGCGCGGCACATGATTCCCCGGCGCTACGGCCGCATCATCAACATCGGCTCCGTCACCTGTGTCGCCGGCTATGCCGGGCTCGGACCCTACGGCGCCAGCCGGGGCGGGGTCAAGCAGCTCACGATGAGCCTGGCCGACGATTGGGGCGTCCACGGCATCACGGTGAATTGCTTGGCCCCAGGCTGGTTCAAGACCAAGCAGAACGCCGTCATGTATGAAGACCGGGAATGGGTCGAATACCTCTGCGATCGCATCCCGCTCAAGCGTCCAGGCCAGCCGCAAGACCTGGATGGCTCGGTGGTGTTTCTGGCCTCCGATGCCAGCGCCTACGTCACCGGCCAAACCCTCTTGGTGGACGGCGGCATCTCCACGGGGGCAACGCGCGCCTTGCCGAAGAAAGGGCGTTGAGAGGGCGCACCGGTGGACGGATGAGGAGAGCGGTTACTGCTGCCAACCTCTGCTGGTAGGCGCCGCGATCATCGGTAGCCACGGCGGTGAGCGGGTAGTCGCCCTGCGGGGCATTGCTCCAGACCAGCTCCCAATAGCCGGTAGGAAGGAAAACTATGATCGGCGGCTGAACCGGTCCCGGCGGCAGTGGCAAAGGCTCTGTGCGAACGTGGTAGCCCGTCCCGAGGTCGTTCGTGCCGGCAAAGAACTCGACGTTGGTGACAGTGGTGACAGGACCACCCAGGTCCGTGGCAAAGGCAAGAACCGGGATGTTCACCGGCGCCCGGAACATGAAGTTGTTGGCCGGGCTGGTGATGCGGACGACGGGCCGGAAGTTGGGCGGCGGCGGTGGCGGACCGGGGTTGACCGCAATATTGACGAGGGCAGAGAGGGTGGTGGCGCCGCCGTTGTCGGTGGCCTTGGCGGTGAGGACATGTGGGCCAACCGCGGCGTTACTCCAGACCAGCACGAACGGCCGGTAAGGCGGCATCGGCAGTAGCGGCGGCTCTGGGCCAATCAGGGGCGGCAGGATCGAGGCTTGGTTGCTGATGACGCCCAGGCTGACATCGTCGGCAAAGAACTCCACGCTCGTGACAAAGCCGTCCACATCCTGGGCGCACGCAAGAATCGGTATATTCACCGGTGTATAGAAAACAGCCCCGTCCGTCGGATAAACGATGCTGACCATCGGCGGGATATTGGTCACCGGACCCGTGGTGATAAACACCGTGGCTTTACTGGGCGAGCCGATGACGTAGTTGACCGGCACGCTGCCACCAACCGGTTCCGTCAGGGGGGAATTGGCGAGTGTCAGGACCACCGTCTCGGTCTCCGACTGGCCCAGGTTGATCGGGTTAATGACGATGTCACTGGAACGCACCCCACTCGGGATGGCGAACCAGTTCGGGATGGGGAGTCAGTTGCCGACGGCTTGGTAGTCCACCCCGTTGCTGGCGGTCCCGCTCATTTCTTCCACGGACCACAGTCCACCTAAATTCTCAGGCTGTCATCCAGCCCTGGCCGGGCCGCCCGCCTCACACAGCGCCCCTGCCGAGGGGAGCGAGCTTCTTGTGGCTAAAGCTGCTTGTGCGATCCGTCGCAGAAGGGCGGATTGTTCGTGTGTTTGCACTGGCACCAGGCCACTGTCTTGGCCTCGCTAATCTCAACCTCCAGCGGCGTGAACTCCGTTCCTTTGTGGGAACCATCGCAAAAAGGCTGCGTCGCGGATTTCCCGCAGGCGCACCAATAATAGGTTCCCGCTTCGGCCAATTGGACCGCCGGGAATCTTTGGGCGATGACTGGAGTCTTCATAGGCAGTTTAAGAATGCTCTCTCCTTTCCAATTTCTCGCTGCCGCCGCTACGGCCGTCCGGGACGGAGTGCGGCGCCGTGAAATCTGACCATGTGGAAGTGCATGCGGCTGGGTTCAACCGGGTGCCCGCAGATTGAGCAGGGCACAGCACCGATCGAGTCTGCTAGCGGTTGCTCCAGCGAGGGTTCAGTTCTTCGGTTTCCGGCACCTCCCGCCCTATGCCCAGCCCTTTCACCTTTCGGCCCTTTCCGGCCCGGCGACGGCCTCCCGTGACTCTTTGAATTGAAAGCGCCGCCCCGCCGTTTACTCATCAGCGTACCTCGCCTTCAACATCGCGGAGAAACGGGCCGCTTTCTCTTTGCGGCGCCGCTTGGCGCTGGGCTTCTCAAAGCGCCGCCGCAGCCGGAACTGCTGCAAGGTCTGCTCGCGGTCCAGCTTCTTCTTGAGCCGGCGGATGGCCTTCTCCACCGGTTCGCCTTTTTTCAGTCTTATCTCGGTCATAAATTAAAAATCGTTCTCCGCACGCTCTCTCCCGCCGGCGCCTTCGCGTGCGAAGATCAGAGCCTGCGTCCACCGGCTTCCAAAGCCCCAGTGAAAACCGCCGCTATTCACCTGTGGGGCAGACCTCCGGTCTGCCGGTGCGCGGAGCCTCCGGCCCCGTGAGGCTGGATTCTGCGCCTTTGCCGCGTGGTTGGCAAGACTTGATCTTGACCGCGTGCATCCCGCACCGGTTCTCTCCCCGGATAGCAGTGTTGACAAAGGCCTGGGGCAACCGTATGAACTGCGAGTGAAATGATAGCGCGCCAGATCGAGTTTCCACTGGCGGTGGCCGTGTGCGCGTGGTGCAGACCGCGCGCTTGGGGCGCTGGCCTGGGAGCATTGTCCCACGGGATTCGCCTGCCTCATCTGCGAAAGATGAAGCTGGAGCTGCAGCGGACCGCGGGCGCGGCTCCGGAACGCTTGCCTCGTCGGCGCAAAATCAAGAGCCCGTCGGCAGGGGAGGGCATGTTCCTGCCTTTGTAGGCTTTCTCGGCGCCGTGTGGTGGTTGAGGTGCGGTATTCCACAAAGGACCGCACAACCGCACCAAGGCGCGGGGGTTTAGCCGCCCGCGAATATGAGGCGGGAGCTTGGCTGGCCCAGGATGTGGGCAACTTCCAACTGCCAGCAGTAGCGCCGGCTTCCTGCGAATTCAGCGGCAATGGACAAAGCCCTTTGGCGACTTCTGGTCAGGGATATGCGTCGGTGAACGCATTCGCCGCCGCCATTTCGCTGTTCAGGTGACACCGCGCACGGCACGTCCCGCGGCGGTGAGATTCGCCAGCCGCATTTCGGAGTACTTGCGTGAGCAAGATCACCCCGTGTTCTGACTGATAGGAAGCGAGTCAAGCTTGGCCTTTGCGGTGGCCATCCGACACCGCCTCGCGCGGCTGAGCGGGGAACCGCCCCAGCAAGGCAAAGCTCGGCAAATCGCCGCCCGCGAATTGGGCAGCAAGACTCCCGGCGGGGCAGACGATCAGGACTTTGGCGATGGCGACTGCGACCGAGCCACCTTTCATGGATCTGCCGACGATAGCAGCTTGCGGATCGCCGCCATCAGCACACCTTCGACCTCGGGCGCGACGTTGGAAGCGTTCGGGCCTGTTTCGTAGCCGCCTTGGGTGTAGGCGACCGCAGTGCCAATGTACCACGGCGCGTAATCCCCGTATGCCGCCACCGCCACGAACAGGTCGGGTCGCATGGCCTTGGCGGCCAGTTGGTATTCGACAAATAGCTCGCCGGGCAGATGCAGGATGCGCGACCGACCCAGTCTCAAGCATTGCACGTCAAGTTGATGCCTTGCTTGGCACCGGCGCAACCAGGCGAGTCGGGAGGGGCCACCTGCCGCTACGAACGCCTCGACCCGCTCCTTCAGGTCTGCTTCCAGCTTAGCGGTGATAAGATTTGTGGCAGGGGGCAGCGCCACGGATTCGACCGTCCAACCCACGTCAGCGGCGCTCATCGGTTGGCGCTTGGTGCTTTCCCAAGCGCGGCGCATTCCATCCGCCAGCCGTTCGGCCAGCGCCAGGCGGTTCTCCGGTGAGCCGTCATTGTACTTGCCGGCGCCGACGTTCCCGCCTGCGCCGTTGAAATGGATATGCAGGGCAGGGGGGACGGCCAGTTGGCGGAGAAAACGGGCCAGCCCTGGAAAGTCGGGATTGGGTAACCCCGTGCGGTAGTAGCTCTGAGGGTGCGTGGCGTAGTAGCTCAGGACGGCCACGGGCTGCTCGCCGTTCCAAAGGCTGACGAGGGAAATGATGGGGTCAATGGTGCCCTCTGGCTCAGCGCGGATTGCCGGGTCCTTGGTCGCCGTCCAGCGGGTGGCGCGGACCTTGCCGTCCGGCCCCAGGATGCGCCGGTTGGAGGCGACCTGCTCGACGCGAGCCTCGCCCAGACCGAGGTGCGTCACCGGTTGGGCCCGAGGCAGAGATTCCCGCACCGCCCGCTCCAGATCCGCAATTACCTGGCGCTGGAAGCGACCCTCGTATTGGCGCGGGTTCATCCCTGCTTCGTTCAGGATGCGTTCCGCCGAGAAGTCACAGTCGGGCGCATCGTGCTGATGGAGGGAATGCACGGCCACCCGGCGAGGCGACGTGACGGCGGCGCGGGCGAGGGCATCGCAAAAGGCATCGTGGCCTTCATTGGCAATGCCGATCCAGTCCACGGCGCACAGTACGATCGGCTCCCCCGCGCCCAACAGGACTATGCCTCGCGCCCGCAGCCCAAGCTCCCAGTGGTTGGTCACTGGATCGTAGGCCATCATCGAGCCAACCGGAGGCGTGGCATCCACATCGAAGGTGGCCACGCGCAGGCCCACTGTGGGCGAAGGGGCGGGGGCTGTGTTTTGCGCAGCGGGCAGGACACCGCCACCTGCGCACAGGAGGCCAACGGCAAGAGCAAGCCGGATAAGCATGTCCTACGGTTTCCCGGGTTCGGTTGCCACTTCGATGCCTGTGTCAATGAACTGACCGCCGACGGTGTTGCGGCAATGAACGGCCAGCAAGTTGTCACCCACGACTATGGCCTTGGAGAGCGTGTCAGACAGTGCGGTGAAGTAGTCGGTGACGAACCCGGCAAACACAGCCACCGGTTGGCCGTTGAGATAGATCTCAGTGTCCTCATCGTGATGGAGCTTGAGCGCAGCCAAGTCGAACTGTGCCGTGTCGGCGCGGAACGTCCGTCGAATCCAGATGTCACTCGTGCGCCACTCGGTGCCGATGACGACGCCGGGGGTGCCCGGCGAACCAAATCCGCCCTTTCCCTGTGGCCAGCCGGAATCGTCGAAGCCCGGCTTCAGCCAGTCGGCAGAAGGCGTGTTCGTCGTGTAGCGCCACATCTGTGCGGACTCCTGCGAAGTAGGTACCAGCGTCCGCCAAGCCACGCGGCGGACTCGCGGCGGCTGCGTTTCGTAAGCAGCGGGTCGCTCGTTGATGGCCCGCAGCCGCCGCACATCATATTTCGGGGTGCGGTCGTAGAAATAAATGCCGTTTTGCTCCTGCTCTATGTCCGTCAACTGGGTGTAGCAGAAACCGAACATGTTCGGGTTGTCGAGCAACACGTCAGTCAGGCCCTGGTAACGCGCCAGGAAGTCGTCCGCACTCAAACCCGCCCCGTCATAGCCCCAGCCGGTGCCCGTGTCGCGAGCAGTCTTGACGTGGATGCCCCCGTATTCGCTCACGAAGAACGGCTGGCCTCGATAGCGGTTGCGCGGTTCCACTGGATTGTTGTGCCACGGGTCGCACCCGGTCGCGCCGAACAGGGAGTAGCGGGCGGCGAAGGCTGCTGGGTTCTGTTCGTAGTCATGGGCATCAAACACATCCGCTTCCGGCAGGAAATGCGTGTATCCGCTCGAATCGAGGAATGGGCGCGTCGCGTCCATTGTGCGCGTGGTCGCCAGCAGGTCTTCGAGGCGGGCGACGGGCTCATCGGTGCCGGTTTCGTTAAGCGGGCACCAGCCAATGACTGCCGGATGATTGCGGTCGCGGCACACGACCTCGCGCCACTCGTCCACAAAACGGCGCACGGCTTCTTCCTGTGCGAGGTTCACTCCCCAACTGGGAAACTCGCCCCACACCAGATAACCGAGCTTATCCGCCCAGTAGAGGGTGCGCGGCTCGAAGACCTTCTGGTGCAGCCGCGCCCCGTTAAACCCCGCAGCCATTGAAAGCTCGATGTCGCGGCGGAGGGCCTCGTCGCTGGGCGCGGTGTAGATGCCATCGGGGTAGAAGCCCTGGTCAAGGATGAGCCGCTGGAAAACAGGCCGGTTGTTGAGGAGAAAGCGATTGCCCTCGATGGTGATTTTGCGGAGGCCAACGTAGCTGCGGACGCTGTCCAGCACCTTGCTGCCCCGCAGGGTGTCCAAAGTCAGGTCGTAGAGAAACGGCTTGCCTGCCTGCCAAGGCACAACCCGTCCAAGCTTCACCACGGCCATGGTCGAACGCCACGCGGCGGGCACGGTGTCCTCACCGACCAGATCGCCGTCCGCGTAGGCCCGAACGCGCAGCGTCACACCCTGGGCCGGGCCGTTCAGGGAGCCTTGTAGAATGATGCGCCCCCCATCGAGGTCCGGTGTGATGGTAAACTCAGACAGATACGTCTCACCCACGGCCTCCAGCCATACGGTCTGCCAGATGCCCGTGGTGCGGGCATAGACGCAGCCCTCGCTCTTGCCGTAACTTTGTTTGCCGCCGGGTTGCAGGCCGGAACGAAGCTCGTCGGTGACATGGACCACCAGTTCGTTGTCACGGTCGCGTGTGGCGTTTGTGACTTCAAAGGCGAATGGAGAATAGCCGCCGCGATGCTCGCCGAGGAACTGGTTATTCAGCCAGACGCGGGCAATGTAATCCACCGCGCCGAAGTGCAACAGAAGCCGCTTGCCGCGCAGGGCCGCAGGGACTTGAAAATGCCGCCGATACCACACCTGCGGCATGTAGTTCGTCGCCAGGCCGAGGCCCGACAGTTTGCTTTCCGGGCAGAAGGGCACCACGATTCTCTGCGCGAGGTCACGGCCCGAAGCCCAGCCGCGTTGCTCCCCCTCAGCCTTGGCATCAACCTCGAACTGCCACTCGCCGTTCAGGTTGAGCCATGACTCGCGCTGGAAATCCGGCCGCGGATGTTCAGGCCGGGGAGGGTCGGCATGGCAAGGCAGGCTGAGTGAGGTGACGAAAAGAAGCGGTGCCGCAGAGACGCTGCTCAGGATTCTCATGAGTTTCTTTACCAGGCTTTCAAAACACGCTTTTGGGGCGAGCCGTTCAACTGTGGAGCAGGGGCGAACACCTTCATTTGCTCAACTCGTACGGCTGCCCAAGTTGAAATCAGGCCAAAACGGCCGCGGCACCGCAAACAAATAAACGCGCCGGCGCCGCGGCGGGTGCGGATGATGGCGGGGTAATAGATGTCTGGCGGTGGAGTGCAGAGCATTGCCCTGCCGATAGCGGGCGCCAGGCAGGGCAATGCTCTGCGCTCCGGCCACCCTTGCTGGCACATTAGGTGGCATAGAGGGTTGAATATTGCCGGGAACCGTAGCAGATTCACGCCCACGCATGTTGCACAAGAGAATTCTGCTGATGGTTGGCTTGGCCGCCGCATCACTCACCACTACGCTGTTCGCTTCCGAGGTCAGTTCCAACGCGCCTCCTCCCTCCGCAGCCGCCGCCGGCAAGGAACCCAGCAAGGAGTCCGCGAAGGACAAAGCCAAGGAGCCCGAGGAAAAACTGGTGCAGTCGGAGCACTCGGCAACCATCGGCGGCCAGGAGATCAAATACAAGGCCAGCGCCGGCACGATCCTGTTGCGCGACGAGGATGACAAGCCCACGGCGTCCATCTTTTACGTTGGCTACACGCGCGAGGGCGTGGGGCTTTCCAACCGGCCGGTGACGTTTTCATTCAACGGTGGTCCCGGCTCATCGTCGGTCTGGATGCACTTGGGCCTGCTGGGTCCGCGGCGTGTGCGCCTGGCGGAAGACGGCTCCGCCTTGCCGCCGCCGTATAAGCTGGTGGATAACGAATTCTCGCTGCTCGATGAGACCGATTTGGTCTTCATTGATCCCGTGAGCACCGGCTACAGCCGCGCCATCCCGCCCAAGGACGCCAACAAGTTCCACGGCTTGCAGGAGGACACCGCATCGGTCGCCGAATTCATCCGTCTTTACGTGACGCGCAACAGCCGCTGGAGTTCGCCCAAGTTCATCATCGGCGAAAGTTATGGCACGACCCGCGCCGCCGCCCTGTCCGGCGAGCTGAGCGAACGACTCAAGATGAACGTGAATGGCATCATGCTGGTCTCCACCGTGCTTAACTTCGAGACGCTGGCGTTCAGCCCCGGCAACGACCTGCCGTATATCCTCTACTTGCCCACTTACACCACCACCGCGTGGTTTCACAAGAAGCTTCCCGCCGACCTGGAAGGGCGCTCGCTGCCCGAGGTATATGCCTCGGCCGAGGCATTCGCCTCGGGGGATTACAGCGCTGCCTTGTTCAGCGGTAGTTCCCTTGCTCCGGAGGCGCGGCGCAAAGTGGTCGAGCAATACGCTCGCCTCACCGGTCTTACGACCAATTACGTGGAGCGGGCCAACCTGCGCGTACCGCTCAACCGCTTCGCCTCCGAACTGCTGGCCGACGAGAACCGTGTCGTCGGCCGTTATGACAGCCGCTACGTTGGCTATGTGCGCGACCGGCTCGCCAATCGCATGGAACAGGACCCCAGCTACGAAGCGGTCGCCAGCGCCTTTGCCTCCACCTTCAACACCTACGTCCGCACCGAGCTGAAATATGAGACGGACCTGACCTACGAGGTGCTCGCCTCCGTCGGACGCTGGAATTGGGACCAGAGCAACGGATACGTTGATGTGGCCGAGACGCTGGCCAACGCGCTCACGCGCAATCCGTTCCTTCGGGTTCACGTGTCGAGCGGCTACTATGATCTGGCGACGCCGTTGTTCGCCACGCGTTACACTTTTGACCACCTAAATGTGGATCCGGTGCTGTTGAAAAACCTCACGCTCGACACCTACACCGCCGGGCACATGATGTACCTCAATTTGCCGGACTTGAAGAAATCCAAGGCCGACCTGGCCCGTTTCATTTCCTCGTCCATCACGGCGAACTGAAGCCGAGGCCGCATTGCGCAGTTCGGCTTCTCTAAACTCTGGCGTCATCCTGGCCGCGGCTCTGACATTTCACCGCGGCGCTCTTACCGTTTCAACGCCAGCCCAGAATCACCTTGCCCGATTTGCCGCTGGTCATCACCTCGAAGCCTTTCTCGAATTCGGTGTAATGGAACCGGTGCGTGATGGCCGGCTTGATGTTGAGCCCGCTCTCAAGCATCACGGTCATTTTGTACCACGTCTCGTACATCTCGCGCCCATAGATGCCTTTGATGGTCAGCATATTGAACACCACTTTGTTCCAGTCGAACGGCACCACCTCGGAGGGGATGCCCAGCATGGCAATCTTCCCGCCGTGGCACATGTTGTCCACCATCTCGCGGAGCCCCGCCGGGCTGCCTGACATCTCCAGTCCCACGTCGAAGCCTTCCGTCATGCCCAGCTCCTTTTGCACGTCCCCGAGCGTGCGCCCGCTCTTAACGTTCAGCGCCACCGTCGCCCCCATTTGCCGCGCCAGGTCGAGCCGGTACTCGTTCACGTCCGTCACCACGACGAACCGTGCCCCGGCATGTTTGGCGACAGCCGCCGCCATGATGCCGATCGGGCCGGCGCCGGTGACCAGCACGTCCTCCCCCAGCACCGGGAACGACAGTGCCGTATGCACCGCGTTGCCGAACGGGTCGAAGATCGAGGCCACGTCCCGGTCAATCCCGTCGTCGTGGTGCCAGACGTTGGTCATCGGCACGGCGATGTATTCGGCGAAGGCCCCGGGGCGGTTGACCCCGATCCCGAGCGTGTCCTTGCACAAGTGACGCCGCCCGGCCAGGCAGTTGCGGCAGCGCCCACAGACCACGTGGCCCTCGGCGCTGACAACTTCGCCCGGGTAAAAGTCCTTTACGTTCGACCCGACCTCGGCCACCTCGCCGACGAACTCGTGGCCGACGACCATCGGGGTGGGGATGGTCCGCTGCGCCCACTCGTCCCATTTGTAAATGTGCAGGTCCGTGCCGCAGATTCCGGTGCGGTCCACCCGGATGAGGACATCGTTAATGCCCACCGGCGGCTCCGGCACCTCTTCCAGCCACAGGCCGGGTTTCCGTTCTCGTTTCACCAGTGCTTTCATAGATACATGCGCAATTCGCTGAGGTTCACGTCTGGCGGTTTTCGCGTTGCCGCCGCCCCGCGGCGCCAGGGGCCGGTTGCGGCGGGCTGCCCGAAAAATGTTCTAGTATATCGGAACAACTTCCCGTATAATAAACACGTGATGTCCAGTATGCAAGAACTTTTTCCATTATATTGCACAGCGCGTGCCAGCCTCCCACCGGCGGATTGGAGTGTCCTGCCTCCCACCGGTCCGGAGTCTCCTTGCGCGCTTCGGGCCGGGGGCATTGGACTATGAAGACGGCCTCTCGCCCAACCGCGCCCGCCGAGCCGGCCGAGGCGGTTCATCAGCATCTGGGAAGCCGGGTTAAGCAACTGCGGGCGGGCCGGGGCTGGTCGCTCGAGGCCCTGGCCAACGCCAGCGGCGTCAGCCGCTCGATGCTCAGCCAGATCGAGCGCGAGCAGGCCAACCCGACGCTGGCCGTAACCTTGCGCATCGCGCGCGCCTTCGGCCTCAGCCTGGGCGAGTTGCTGGACATGCCCGGCGCGGCCTCCGCCGTCACCGTTATTCGCGCCGACGACCACGCCTACCATTACCGCTCCGACAAGGATTGCCGGATTCGCACCCTCTCGCCGCTGAACCTGGAGAAGGACGTTGAGTTTTATGAAATCCGGCTGCAAACCGGCGGCGCGCTGCGCAGTTCGCCGCATTTCGAGGGCACGCGCGAGTTCCTCACCGTGCAGAAGGGGCGCGTGCGCATTGAGTCGGCCGGCGACACAGAGGAGTTGGCCCCTGGCGACTCGGCCAGCTACCGGGCCGATGTCCCCCATGCGATCGTCAACAGCGGCCGGGGCGAGGCGACGGTGTTCCTGATTGTTATCTACCGCTAACCAGCCAGCAGCCGATAGACGGCCCTCTCCAGGGCACCCCGTCTCGCAGCCCCTCTGGATGCGTCATTTTCACAGTGCGGCGGGTGAGCCGGTGGGGAGAGCAGAGGTAGCATCCTGGGCGCACTGCCGGCCTTATTAACCGCAGAGGGCGTCGGAACGACCCACGCAGACAGCGACGGCTGGTCGTTCGCCACAACCCTCTCGGAATGGTTGCCTCTCCTATTACCGGCGGGTCTCGCCGAACGTCGGGCCGAGCGTCGAAATGAGGAGGGAGAAACCGGTCCTGAAGTCGCGGCGAGAGGGTGAGGCCTACGGGTTGGTTTGGAACAAGAGCACGGCAGCCGAACGATTCGCGGTGTTAGGGACGGCTACGGTCAGCATCCGCAAATCAGGAATAAAAAGGCCGGTGCGCGCGCGCGGGACGGTTGGCAGGTGAGCAAGGCGCACCGGTTCCTGCGAAGCGTCGGAAGCTTGGAAAACATCAACGAACCCCTCCCCGCCGATGACATACAGGCGGTTGGGCTTCGCGTCAAAGAACATGTCATCGGCGTCACCGACGCACGGGGTTTGGGAAAGGAGGTTGCCGGTGCCGCTGTCGTAAACGCCCAGTCGTGAAGGGTTGCGGCAAGCGATAAAGAGCCGTGCGGAGGCGGCGTCCAGAGCCATCGGGAAATTCCTTTCGCCTAGGATCGCCGGCCAGGCAGCGATCTGGGTGAAGCTGTTGGTGCCGATTTGCAGGACGGTGATGGTCTGTTCGTCCGGGACGTTCACGAGGAGGCGGCGGCGGATTGAGTCGAGTTGAAAGGACTCCGGGTGCGCCGGGAGTTGTATTTCCATCCTGGGGTCGGCTTGGCGGGGGCGGTCCAGGAGGAAATCAGCGGGTGAGTGAGGCGGGGCGGGCTGCCCACCCTGCGACTCCGGGAGCAGGGAAATCAGAGCGATAGCGGAGAGCAATCCAGTGCCAGGCTCGCCGCCGGAACCGACATAAATCAGTTGTGCCTCGGGGTCGAAGCGGATGTTGTCGGCGTTCCGGCCCAGATCAATCCAGGGCCCCTCCTGGAAGGTAGTGGCGTCGAAGCTGCGGCAGGTGCCGTCCCCACGGCTGCAAACCAGCAACCGATTCCTCTCCGGGAGGTACAGGAGCCCCTGCGGCTCGCAGATGCCCGTGAGCCGATGGACCCGGCGCCGCTTGGCCAAGTCAACGACTTCGACGCTATGGTTTTCCAGCGCTGAGACGAACAGGCGTTGCGACCGGATGTCAAAAGCCAGATGATCGAGCCGACCTTCCACACCCTTGAGGGGAATCGAGCCGATTTGAACGAGGGGCTCGGCAGCGGCCGCGAATTGACCCGGGAAGGCGAGGCAAGCCAATGTCAGGAAGGAGGCCCTTGCGGCCAACAGGGGGGCCACGGTCGCGGCCAATAGCTTCGAGTTCCATTTGCCCATGTTTATCGCAGATTGGACTGAATCGGTGTGATGGTGTCACGCGGAAAAGCCATGCCCTTCGCGCAACGGCCTGAGCGTTTGACGTGCCAAGGCCATGCGAGTAGGGTTTCAGGCGGTTACGGCCTGCCGGGCAGGATCGGCCGGTCCCTCGTGAGCGGACCCGCTCCAGGCTGTCGAACTTTGCATTCATGGATTCAGGAAGAACTGAGCGCAATCCGGGCGGCTTCACGCTGATCGAGTTGTTCGTTGTCATCGCGATCATTGCCATCCTGGCCGCGATGCTGCTGCCGTCCCTGGGCAAGGCCAAGGACAAGGGCAAGATGGCAGTGTGCGCCTCCAACCAGCGCCAGTTGGCCCTGGCCGCCCAGCTCTACGCCCTCGATAACAACGAGTGGCTGAACCCGCTCCAGGATGTTCGCCCCGGGCCTGACGGCACGCCGTGCGAAACTACCTATCGCGTTGTGTTGTGGCAGTATGTTGGCCGCGCCCCGGGCATTTTCGATTGTCCTGCCGAACGGGTGGCCGTGTATGCGGACGGAATCTCACCATCCGACGCGGCCCTCGGCGGTTTCGCGTTGGATCCGGGCACCGACTGGAGCCACCTTTATGGCTTTCCCAGTCCCTACGAGGTTTGGAATGCCAGCGGTATCGGCGTCGCGGGCGCACACTGGATCCCCATGAGGAACGACCCCAACCCTGACGCACGGGTGAGCACCATGCCCTTCGGGCGGCCCAAGAACCAAGGCTATTACGAGGGGCTCCACCAGACCACGGAGATGTCTGCGCCGGCCAAACTGATTTGGTTCGGAGATGGCGGCAGCGGCACGGCTCTCTGGAGCGACGACAATTGGTGGATCAAGGATGTCGTCCCGGGGGCCGAAGATGATCCTGGTTTCAACCGCATCTTGCAAGAGGACTATGGCTGCCGCCGCCACAGTGAGAAGGCCAACTATGCTTTTGCCGACGGGCACGTCGGACGGTATAACGCCAACGACATCCGTTGCGATGAGGGGGAGTGCTGGTGGTCGCTCCGGTTAGACGCCCACGCCCCGCGAGTGGCGGCAGCCTTCCGGCCGGGAGGCGGCGCGCCCTGATATGAGCCCTCAAGCCTGGACGTTTGTTAAACTTATGGCCGCGGGGGCGCTGGCAGTCGCCGCCGTGGCGTTCGTCAGCGAGCGGGTTGGCGGCTTTCGCAAGTCCGGCGAAGAGGGCGGGACGACCTGGTTCTACGACCAAAGCGAAAAGCGTCTTTACGAGGTCCCGAGGGACACAATTCCGCCGGCCAAAGGTATCGGCGGTCCCAGCGGGGACGGCGTGCGGGCGGTAGTAGTGGCGTTTCGTGCAGAGCAAGACGACCCACGCAAGCGGCGCATCGCCTACCTGGAGACCTGCACCCCTGAGTTGAAAGACTTGTTAGAGAAGGTCCAAGGCGCTCGCGCCTCCGGCCAGGCTTTTAAGGGAGGCATCCCGGCGCGCGATAGCGATTACTTCCAGACCAATTCCCTGGTCAAGGGCCTGGAGGACACCGAATGGCACGCGATCAGCAGCCCGGAGGGCCGGCGGGTCATGACGGCGTGGCGGTCGTGGCGCGGCCCGGACGGGCAACCGCCGGTCGTTTGCGTGCCGTGATGGTTGGAGTCAGAACATATAGCTGAGGATCACTTTGAACAGGACCGGCGCGGCCAGTTGATTGCCGGTGAAGTTCTGATAAACGGGAAACTCTGCGTCCGCGTAAAGGGTCAGCGCATGGAGGTGGCATTCGATTCCCGGTGAGAGCATGATGCGCTGGTAGCCGGTGTTGGCGGGATCAGCGGCGGCGCCGGTGTCGCCGGTCCGCTCGGAAAAAATCACCTGCGCCACGGGTGTAATCCTCACGCCCGCGAGTGACAACCCCTTGTAATCAATCCCCGCCGCCGCATCGAGCTCGACGCCTGGGCGATATTGATCTTGAATCAGCGCCGGCACATCCAGTTGCAATTGCGCAAACCAGTCCCACTGGTTGTCCCGGGTCAGATTATCACTGTAAAAGCCGCCCAGCAACAGGTCCGTGCTGCCCGTGCCAATTTGTGTGTCGCGGTCAACCACCTCGGGGGCAAACGTATGACTGCCCGTCGGCAACTTCACGCCGAAGGTAATCCCCGCAGACATGTCCGGAAAGAACCCGGTGTAGATTCCTTCAATCCGGGCGTCGCCAGGCTGGCTCCAGTTTCGCGACACGATATCGCCCGCGTCGTCCTTGGTCTTGAAGTAGCGAAAGTCGTACGGCATTTCGGCCTGGATGCCCCAACTCCAGTTGAACATGTATTGCAGCCCGAACGTGACAAAGTGAGTCTGGATCTCCTTGTCATCATTGTTTGCGGCGGGCGCTTGCGACGTGCCGTTCCAGTTGCGGTTCTGATCCTGATAGTCGTATTCCAGAAAGGCCATGCCGCCTGGGCCGCCCGGGAACATTGAGCTGGTGCCGACGTCAAAGACGCCGCAGCCGCACGCGCAACCATGAACATTGCCGGGCGCGAGCATTCCAGCCAATAAACCGCAACCTACTTTTACCGATACTGCTGAGTTAATTCTTTTATTCATTTTCAAAAGCTAAAGGTTGTGAGACCGCCCGATGGCGCTCTGGGAGTTAAGGGAAAGCTCTACGCCCGTGCCACGTCAAATCGTCTTCTGCTCAGATTCATTGGGGCGGATTGGCCAGGGGCCGACGCACGACATGGTCGGGGAACTGGTCGAAGCGGGCTTTGCTCCAAGGCAGGGATTGGAGGTGCCCGTCGAAGTAGATATAATTGGCGAGCTGACCGTGGCGATTGTGGCGAATCCAGCCCTGGTCGGCATATGTGCCGGCGCCCCATTGCACCAGAGCGGCTTCCCCGACCCAGGTGTCGTAATCGTCCTGCTCGACGCTGCCATACTCGGGGTTGTCCGGCGCGTCGAGGGCCTCGCAGTTGCGTTCCGAGAACATGATGATGTTGGGGTTGGGCAAGGCGCCAAGCGCGGTCTCCGTGGCGAAGCCAAACAGGGCGCCCTCCAGCGCGTAGCGAGCCGACTTGTGGGTGAAGATAGAGTCCAGCACGTAGCTTTCGATGCTGAGGTCTTGTGACTCGGCGATGGCCAGCTCGGAATTCGGCGGCGGCGTTTGGCTAGTGGTGGTGATGCAGCCATCATAGCCATTCAAATCACGGGCGAGAACCTGCGAGCGCGGCGTGCGGTCGGTCGGGCAAAAGCCGACCTGCCGGCCATGCAGGTAGGGCTGGAAGAAAATCACCCAGGGCTTCTCGGCCTGGCTGTTGCCCATGCCGCCGCCCAATACGCCGCTGAGGTCCGGTGGGAGCGTAGCCACCTGGGTGCCGTCATCGAGCACCCAGCCTTCGTGATGGTGAAACAAGCCGCCGTCGTAATCGGTCATATAAAGGCGCGCGGCGACGGCCACCTGGCGAAGGTTGGAGTAGCAGGAGGCCCGCTGCCCCTTTTCTTTGGCCCGCGCGAGGGAGGGCAGGAGCAGGGCGGCGAGGAGGGCGATGATGGCGATGACCACCAGGAGTTCGAGGAGCGTGAAGGCCGGGCCGGGGAGGCCGCCAGGGCCCGCAATGGAACGCTTGCTAATCATGGTATTACGAGTTTTAAATATAGTAATACCACCTGCCGGCTTGTCAACGGCGTTGATCGGTTGATTCCAGCCTAGCTCGGGAGGTCTTTGCCGCTGGTGGTGACGGTGAGCTTGCCGTGCTTGACGCCTTTCGCGGCGATTAGCTCGTCGGCAATCTTCTTGATGGTCCCGGCCCGGCCGCGCACGGCCAGCACTTCCAGGCAGTTGTCGTGGTCAAGGTGGACGTGCAGGGTGGAAATGATGACGTCATGGTGGTCGTGCTGGATGTCGGTGAGAGTGGCCTGAACGTGTTGCTTGTGGTGGTCGTAAACCAGGGTGATGGTGCCGGCAATGTCGTGGTCCCCGTAGTTCTGGCGGTGTTCGACAAGCTGGCCCCGAATCATATCCGCCACAGCCAAGGAGCGGTTGTCGTAGCCCTTTTCCCGGGTCATGCGGTCAAGCTGTTTGGCCAGCGTTTGCGGGACAGAGACCGTGAACCGGACGACGCCTTCAGTTTTAGCACTTTTCACAGCGGTGACCTTAACAGAGGAGCGGGGATCGTCAATGGAGTGCGGCATAGGATCAGGGGTTTTGAATTGGACGCACGTGCGGGCCCAGCCCCGTCTCACTCAATGTAGGCTTGTCAGGGGGGTTCCGGGTCGCGTCTCGGCTCGGTCTCTTTGCGCGACCAGCTATTTCTGACCGGTCGGCTTTTCTGCGAACGTTTTGGCCAGTTGTTCCAGGGCCGAAGGCGGGCGGTTCTCGGGGGCCGCCCCCCATTTCTTGTTGGGCTGCGGCCCCATCCTGAAGACCAGCTCGCCGCCCTTGAGGACATCCTGGTGGCTGAAGCAGGTCTTTTCGAGCGGTTCGTCGTTCAGGGTTGCGGACCGGATATAGTATTCCTGCCAACCGTTGCCATTGGCGGCGATGGTGAAGGTCTTGCCGTTGCCCAGCTTGAGCGTTGCCTTGTCGAAGAGAGGGCTGCCGATGATGTAGTTCGGGTCGCCGGGGCAGACGGGGTAGAAGCCCAGCGCGCTGAAAACATACCAGGAGGACATCTGGCCGGTATCCTCGTCGCCGCAGTAGCCGTCGGGGGTGGGCGCGTAGAGCAAGGTCATGACCTGCCGCAGCTTGGACTGTGCCTTCCACGGCTGGCCGGCGTAGTCGTAGAGATAGATCATGTGGTGGACAGGTTCGTTGCCGTGAGCATATTGGCCCATAGGCCGTTGGGGTTCCAAGTGCCCATCAGGGGGTTGACGAAGCTCAGGGGTGTTGGTTCTGAGGCGAGGGTGCAAGTGATTCCAAATAAGACCAGAATGGCGATGAGTTTCGTGGTTTTCATAAAGTGGCGTATGTAGTTCCTAGCGAGGCGGTCTCAGAGCGAATAGCCAATTGCCGATAGCCGATAGCCGATAGCCGATACTCTACAGCAAATGGCCAATGGCAGACAGGCGGGCGATTAGCGGTTTGGCAGGGCTTGACCTGATTACAACGGACTTTGAGGCTCAAGGAATCCAAGGACATCAATCCGGGAGACTGGGGTTTGTCCCCCAATGCTTGTTGGGCTCCGGGCCCATGGTGAAGACGATCGTGCCGCCGCGCTTCAATTCACGGTACGGCAGGAAGGGAGTGGCCCAGTTCCGGCCATTCAGCTTAACCGACTGCACATAGATGTTCTGGTCGGAGAGACTCTCCGCCAGCATGGTGAATTGCTTGCCGCTCGAGAGGTGAATGACGGCCTTTTTGACGGCAGGGCTGCCGATGACGTAGTAGTCGCTGGCGGGGCAGACCGGGTAGAAGCCCAGGGCCGTGAAAATATACCAGGCAGACATTTGGCCGCAGTCATCGTTGCCACTAAGGGAACTGGGCTGGTTGCCATACTGGGTCTTGACGACTTCGTGTAGGCGCCGGGCGGCCTTCCAGGGCTCGCCGGCGTAGCAGTAGAGATAGATGATGTGATGGCTTGGCTCGTTGCCATGCCAGTATTCTCCGATTCGGCCCTGGATGTCCTCGGCGGCCTGGGTTTTGACCGGTTCCTTGTGGTCGAACAGGGCGTCCAATTGTCGAATGAACTTCTCCCTGCCACCTATCAGGGCGATCATGGCGGGGACATCCTGGGGATTATAGAAGGTATATTGCGTGGCAGTCGCTTCGGTGAGGTCGGCCTGGGTCCCCTCGCCGTAAGCATGGGGGTCGAACGGAGTGCGCCAGTTTCCTTGCGAGTCTTTGCCCCGGACCTGGCTGGTGGACGGATCGAAGACATTCTTGTAGCTGCCCGCTCGCTTCATGAAGTAGGCATAGTCGTTGCTCTTCCCCAGCGAGCGCGCCATTCGAGCAATGCAATGGTCGTCAAAGGCATATTCGAGGGTCTTGGACACCGACTCATTTTCCAGGTCGCAGGGGACCCAGCCGAGTTTGGCATAGGCAGCGACGCCATCGTAGTCGGGGTTCATGGCGGTGGTCTTGATGGCCTGGTAGGCGCGCTCTTTGTCGAAGCCCTTGACCCCTTTGAGGCAGCCATCAACAATGACGGGCACGGCATGATAGCCGATCATGCACCAGGTTTCGTTGCCTTGCAGGGACCACATTGGTAACAGGTGGTCAACGCTTTGGTCGTAGAGCGCCAGCAACGAGTTAATCATGTCGGAGTCACGCTGAGACTGGATGAGAGCGAAGAGCGGATGGGTGGCGCGGAAGGTGTCCCACAGCGAGAAGACTGCGTAATTCTTGAATCCCTTGGCCTGGTGTATGTTCGAGTCGAGGCCGCGGTATTCCCCGGTCACGTCCTCGTAGAGGTTGGGGGCCAGAAAGGCGTGATACATGCCCGTGTAGAAGGTCTCTTTGTCCCAGTCGGAGCCCTCGACCTCGACGCGGCTGAGCTCGCGGTCCCACTTCTCGCGGGTCTGGCGCACGAGGCGCTCAAAATCCCAATCCGCCTTGGGGATTTCGGAATCGAGATTCTGCAAGGCGTTGGCGGCACTGATGGCTGAGACGGCCACCTTGACGAGGAAGACTTCGTTGGGGCGGGTCTTGTATTCGGCCAGGAACTGGAGATTGGTGCCGGCCGCTTCGTTGCGGCTGCGGAACCGGTAGGTCTTGTAGCTGTCGTACTTGACCTCCTGGCCCTGGCTCATGATGCGGTAGTGGTCGAAGGGGCGGGAATAGCGCGCCGCGAAATAGAGATAGCGTTCCTTGGCCCAGCCGTTGACCAGGTGGAAGCCGGTGATGGTGGCGTTGTCCTCGACGCGGACATGAGACCAGATCAGCTTGAAGCGCTTTCCGCTCAGGAAGTGCTGCAGGTCGGTCAAGATGCTCGCCTGATCGGTTTGGGGAAAGGTGAAGCGCATCATGCCGACGCGTTCACTGGCAGTGAGTTCCACAGTAACGTTGTTGTTGAGCAGCTTGACCTTATAATAACCGGCGGAGGCTGATTCCTGATCATGCGAATAGCGGGCGCGGTAGCCGGCATCGGGATTCTCCTTGGTGCCGGCGACCAGCTTTGGCTCGCCGATCTGTGGCATGAACAGGAAGTCCCCCAGGTCGGGGATGCCTGTGCCGTTCAAGTGCGTCAGGCTGAAGCCCATGATCGAGGTGTCAGTGTATTCGTAGCCGGAGGCGGTGTCCCAGAGGTCGCGGTCGGTGTCCGGTCCGAGCTGGATCATGCCGAAGGGGGCGGACGGGCCGGGATAGGTATTGCCTTCGCCCTGGGTGCCGACGAAGGGGCGGATATAGTCGGATAAATGAGGCTGGGAGGCGGCTGAGCCCAGGAGGGGAAGGGTGGCAAGGAGCAGGCACGGCAACGGGGGCCAGAGGCGATGCCGTGCGGAATCACCCAGCAGGCGGAGCAACTGGAGACCAGGTTTTGTTCTCATAGATTGGGCGTTCAGCGATGCGTCAAGGCGCCGCCTCGCCGCTTAGCGATGTCTATCCGTTCGGGGCGCGCGCAAGCGAACCGCAGAGACGCGATGTCCGCAGAGAAACGAGAAAGACAGAGAGGACTGCGGGTCCTCAGCTTTCGGTAATGAATCTCCGGGCGGCTTGAGCGGGCCTGCCTCTGCGCCCATCGCGTCGCTGCGGTTTATTGAGATCGGCTTCGGCAAGATGGTTACTGAGCAGTGGGTATAGGCCGAATCTTGATATTGCGGAAGGAGACCTGGCCGTGATCGCCCTGCAGGGCGATGTAACCGGCGTTAGACTTGGCGAAATTGGGCATGCTGGCGAACTTGCTCTTGGCGACACGGCTGTTGAAGTCCTCACTGCCGAGCACGTACTCGAAATACTTCACGCCGTTGATGTCGTGCTCGCACTTCTCCGGGGTGATAAGGAGGCGCACGTGGTTCCATTCGCCGACGGGTTTGGTGGCGTCGAGCGGCTTGCCGGTGTTGGGATCATCGGGCGGCTGGTAGAGAGCGTAGAGCCAGCCGCACCGGACTGGGTCCGCGGCTTCCTTGTTGTCCTCGAGCTGGAATTCGGGGCCGGTGGCCCAGACCGCGCCGCCAGCATCCGTGACGTGGTACATGATGCCGCTGTTGCCCGCTACCGAGATGTTGTAGTCCAATTGCAGCTCAAACCAGTCATACTTGTCCGCAGTGACGATATCGCCCGCGTTGTGAGGGTCGGCGCACACCAGCATTCCGTCTTTGACTTGCCAGCCCGGACGCACCTCCTGGCGTTTGAAGTTGTGCCAGCCGGTGAAGTCCTTGCCGTTGAACAGCAGCTTCCAGCCGGCGGCCTTCTCGACATCGGTGAGGGTGTTGGGCGCCGAGTCGTTCGCTGCGGTGGTCTGGCTGCTCCGGGAGACCTGAGCGAGTTCCTTCTTCAGGGCGGCCTTCCACTCGTCGTTGAGGTCGGGGAGTGACTTGCCGATCAGCTCTTTCCAGAGATCATCGGTGTATTTGCCCTGGCGGCAGGCGGCGTTGAGCCGGGTAATCAGGTTCTTGTCCTTGCCGTAGTTCTCCACAGCATAGTTGAGGAAGTTGGCGGTGACGCGATAGAGACCGTCGTAATTGAGGTTCACGTTGGAACGGGTTTGGAAAAAGATGGCATCCGCGCCGTGGCTCTGCGGCTCGTAGAGGAACCAGCGGATGTAATCGGGGATGCCTTCGGTCAGCCAGCCGGGGGTGGGTTTGTAGTCGGGATTGTCGCGCCGGTCGCCGCCATAGCGCTGGACGACATGGACTTCTTCATGGAGCAAGGCGCCGACGGCCTCCCGGTTGAGCTCGCGCTTGAGCCAAGTGGCGTTGGCCGTGACCCTGGTCCCGCCGGTGGCCGCTACACCCCGTCCGGGCCGGATGACCACACTGAAGTTGGTGGGTGCGCTGTAATCCTCGCTGGCCAACATGGCGGTGAGCTTGGGGTACCACTCCGCCAGGACGGGGGCCAGTTTCTTCTCGGCCCAATCCTGCAAATCGGGCGCCTTGGAGGTGTCAATCGCGATTTGGCAATACCCGTCCGTCGAATGGATGAGGAATGGGCCCGCGCCCGGCCCGGCGGCAGGCCCGGCTGAGCCCGTTCCGCCGGCTTTATCAAGGACAACGATTTCGCTGTAGAAGGTGTTGCCGAAGCCGTCATCGGTCTCGGTGACTGCCATGTCGAACAGAAGGTAGCGATACTTGCCGATGGCGCCGTCGGTGTCGGAGATGCTGACGCCGTATTGGCCGCCGCCGTCGCCGGTCTTTGGGCGGGTATCCACCTTCGCGATCAGTGTCCAGCCGCACTTGAGGGGGTCGTTTTCCCGCTTCGGCTTGGCGTTGAAGTCGCCTCCCTGGCCGTCGCTGGCATAGAGTTTGTACACCTGCGGACCGCGGGTATTGGGGTGCCAGGAATAGGTGTTGACCTGCTTGAGTTCCAGTGGTGAGCCCAGGTCCACCAGGAGCCGCCCGCCTTGGGTGCCGGCATTAAAGAAGAAGTTCTCGGACGGCTGGTCTTCTTCGGTGGGCAGCTTGCCATCGTGGAGCACGTCCAGGTCGCCGCCGTTCTCGTCATGTTCGCCGTCCACGATGGTGAAGGTGGCTTTGGAGGCGGCGTTGGTCCTGGCTGGAGCCGGCACGGTCTTGAACTTGAAGCTGGCAGTGGCGTGGTCGTTGTCGTTGTAGTCCACGACGATTTTGGTCTCAGCGAGGGAGGCCGGGATAGCCACCAGGAAAGCGCAAGCGGTTGCGGCGAGCGGGATGAAATGTTTCATAAGTCTCGTATGAGTGGGATTCTAGGGCAGCGGCTGGCGAGTGGCAACAAAGGTTTGGCTGGTCTGGGGCCGCTGCGGGGTCGGGAGATTCTCATCTGGCGGTGGTTGGCTCTGTCACTGCCGACTGAAGCCGGCGTTGCGAGCGCTACCGGAACGCCGGCTTCAGTCGGCAGCGGCAGCCCGTTCCTCGGCTGGGACGAGCGCGGTTAGTACAGTACGCAGAGACTACTGATCGCACGTCGTGCACTGCTATTTCGCTTCTTCTACCTCCAGCTCCGCTACGGTCGCGAACGGTTGGCCGGTCTGCTCGCTCAGGGCGACGAATTTGAGGTAGCGCGCTTTGATGGGCTGGGGCAGGCGGATGGTCTCTTCTTCCGCATTACGGCGGAAGCGGCCTTTGGCGGCGGGGTTCCCCCATTGCTGGGGGTTCTGGCTGAGGTAGATTTCGTAATCCCGGACGTGGCCACGGTCCATATCCTTGCGCGCGGTGTAAATGACGGCAGCGACGTTGAGTGGCTTGCCGAAGTCTATGACCAAATGGTGCGGAGGCTGGGCGGGCTCGCCGCTCCAACGGCTGTGCCAAAAGGTATCGGGGTCGCCATCTATGGCATGGATCGGTTCGCCTTCCCCGGGCTCGAAGCTGCTGGCGGCGACGATGGTCCAGTTGCCGTGGCGGCGGGCCTGGGGTTTCTCGACGACGGGCTTGACGCGGTTTTGCGGGGCGGCCAGCCGACCGATGATCGGCAGCTCTTTCTGGCCGGAGGGCAACAGACGCAGCACATAGGAGAACGCGGCGGGCTCAGACCAGACGATGTATTGGTCGAGCGGGCGAGGGCCGCAGCCGTTGGAACCGACACCGAGGGTGCGGGCCGACAGCGTGAGCACGGTGTTGGTGCTGCTGGGCAGGTCAATGGTGTATTCGATGGGGGTCATGACCTCGTCTGTATAGGGCAAGGCGGAGACTTGCAGGGCGGCCCCATCGGCCTGGCCCATCAAGGTCGGCAAGCCTTTGCCGGAGAGGGCCGCCCAACAGACGTCTTCGTGGTTGCCGCATTCCATCGGTTTGGCGTAAGGCGTCATCTGCTCGCGCACGCTGCTGTGATAGAGCCCCATGTCGAAGCCGCGCTTACGGTCGGCGTAGTTCTCCATCGGGCCGCGGCCCAGGTAGGCAAATTGATCCAGGCCCGGGTTGAGCAACAGCCGGACGCCCAGGCGGGCCAGAGGGATGCGCCGGCCTTCCGGCGTCACGGCATTGTCCACGGCAATCGAGCCGTCGCCGAACACGGTGTAGAGCGCGGAGTGCGTCACGCTGAAGCCACGCTTACCCTCCGCCTTGATGACCGCTTCGACCTGGACCGTGGCGGGGCCGGCTTGCGAGGCGCGGATGCTCGCCGTGCGGCAGGTCAGGTCATCCAGGCCGCTGTTTTGCCAGTCCTTGTAGGCCCACATGTCGTCGTTGCGGTGGGGCGCGCGCCACAGGTGCAGTTTGGGGCCGCCGCCGCGGGTGAGGAAATTGAGCTGGCCGCGCGCGAGTTGGGAAATGGTTCCCGTGGCCTTGTCGAACACAACGGAGAAGCCATCGCCGGTAACGAGGATTTGCGTGCTGCTATCCTCCAGCTTGAGGGGTTTCATCTTCTCGGGGACCGCTACAAGGGCTGGAGTCTGGAGGGGCAGCTTGAGTTGCATTGCCGCCACTTCGTAGCCCGCATTGGCCCACAGCTCGCTCTTCGCTAGCGTGAACGAGACGCGGAGGTAGTATTCCGCGCCCGGCTTGGGCGCGAGTTGCTTGAAGGTTGCGGTGAGGACCTTCTCCGCGCCCGGGGCGAGGTCCAACGTTCCCCACGATCCCTCTTCGAGTGTTTTGCCATCCTCGCTCAGGGCCCATCCGGCCTGGAATTTGTCGAGGTTGATGAAGGCATACTTGTTGCGGATTTTGACTTTGCCAGTGTTCAGGTCTTCGGGCGCGATGCCGATCCACTGATAGACGCGCTTCATCTCCGGGTAATGGGGTTTGGGCGAGCGATCGGAGAAGACGACGCCTTTGTGGATGAAGTAGTGGTCGTTGGGGAATTCGCCGAAGCCGCCGCCGTAGGCCATGAACTGATGGTTCTTGTCGCGGTCATTCCAGATGCCCTGGTCTTCCCATTCCCAGATGGCGCCGCCCATCAGGGTGGGGTATTTGTCGAAGACGTCATTGTATTCTCCGATGGAGCCCATGGAGTTGAACATGGCGTGGGCGTATTCGCACATGTAGAACGGCTTGGTGAGATTGGTCCGCGCGGCGATGCGCTCCAAGTCTCGCACGCTCGCGTACATCTCGCTGTCCACGTCGGCTGGGTTCCGGCTCCCGATGCCGAACGGTTCGTAATGGGTGGGGCGGCTGGTATCAAGGGCTTTGATGGCGTGGAGGGCCGAGAGGAAGTTCTTGCCGCCGCCGCATTCGTTGCCCAGCGACCAGATGATGATCGCGGCGTGGTTCTTGAAGTTCTGCACATTGGCGACGTTACGGTCCACGATGGCCTTTTCATACTTCGGCTCGCGGTCGAGCACGTTGTAGTAGCCGTGGCACTCGACGTTGGCCTCGGCGGTGAGGTAGATGCCCCACTCGTCGCAGAGCTCGTACCAGCGGGGGTCGTCCGAGTAATGGCAGGTGCGGACGTGATTGCAGTTGCCCTGCTTGAGCACTTCCAGGTCGCGGATCATCCGCTCCTCGGCGATGTAATGGCCGGTATCGGGCCAATTCTCGTGGCGGTTGGCGCCTTTGAGCTTCACTGGCACGCCGTTGACGGTGAACACGCGGTCTTTGATCTCGATCTTGCGGAAGCCGGTGCGGGTGGAAATGAGTTCAACCGGCTTGCCGGCGACGAGCGTGAGGACGGTGGTATAGAGATTGGGCGTTTCGGCGGTCCACTTCGCGGGCGCGCTGACCGGGATGGATGCAGCCACCTGCTTCTCCTCGCCTGGACCGAGCGTCGGCACGCTGACTACGGCCTCGGCGTGGGGTACGGGTTTGCCGCCGGCATTGAAGAGCGCCGCTGTCAACTGGCGGGCAGGGGCGGGTTGGTCGCCGTAGTTGCGGACATTGGCACTCACTCGCAGCGTCGCGTCCTGGTATTGCGCATCCAGGTCGGTCTGGACGAAGAAATCGCGGATATGCACTTGCGGCGTGCTCCAGAGTGTGACGTTGCGGAAGATACCGCTCAGCCGCCACATGTCCTGGTCTTCCACATAACTGCCCGCGCTGTAGCGATAGACTTCGACGGCCAGCAAGTTCTTGCCCGACTTCACGTACTTGGTGAGGTCGAACTCCGCGGCGTTACGGCTGTTGACGCTGTAGCCGACTTTCGCGCCGTTGAGCCAGAGGAAGAACGAGGAGTCCACGCCATCGAAGGTGATGGAGATGCGGCGGCCGGCCCAGCTTGCGGGCACCTCGAACTCGCGGCGATAGCTGCCCACGGGGTCGCGCTCCGTGTAGGCGGTGTAATTCCTTGGCGGCTCGGTCAGGACATGCGGCCAATCCTTCTGGAAGGTATAGCCGTTGTTTCGGTAATAAGGGGTGCCGTAACCCAATAATTGCCAGCAGGACGGGACCGGAATCTGCTTCCAGTTGCTCACATCGAATTCGGATTTGTAGAAATCAACGGGGCGTTGCGCGGGGTGCGGTACCCAGTTGAACTTCCATGGGCCATTGAGGCTTTGGCAGAAGGAGGAGGCGTGGCGTTTGGCGGCGAGCGCCTCTTTGAGGCTGGCATAAGGCATCAGGGTGGCGTGGGCGGGTTCCTTGTTCACTCCCAGGCACTCGGGGTCTTCGATCTCCGGTGGTAACGGGGCTTGCGCCCATGATTGCCCGAACATTAATCCCATAGCCAGAATGATTGATCCGCTCAGAATGAGTTTCATGTCAAGTCGGCCTACCTTGTAAGCGGTTGGCCAGGAGGGCGCAACTGTTATCCAATGTCGGCTGGATCAAGCCTGTGGCTGGCCTGGTGCTCCGGCGTTGCTCCGGTATTGCTAGCGCGTTGTTTCGAAGGGGTCTCGAAGGGGTCTCGAAGGGGTTTCGAAGGGAATAGGGCTTTTTTCGCCTCGACGTAGGCAACGGTTGCGGTTGCTCCACCGTCCGGGCGCCGACAGGCGACCCTGCCGAGCGGGAACGATGATTAGACTCACGGCCTTCAGCTTTGTTCATTTCAAGCTGCCGTCGGCCCGAGTCTAGCGAGGATGTCGGGGCACTTGTCTATTACATAGACGCCTGCTATGCCTGCCTGGTTACACCCTAACGCGCTGGCCTGAGGTATTCGTTCGAGTGCGCCTGGTGGTGGATTTGGCTGGCGCCGCCATCCGCTTTGGGGTAGCGGTGCTCGCCAGTGCCCGGCTGAAGGCAGGTATGGTACTTATGTCTCGGCCAGGCGTGGAACCGGCTCTAGAGACAGTCGGAACTGAAAGACCATTCATTCAACATCACGGAACGCACAGCTATGAAAGCTCTACTCAAACGGATCATCCCTGGCGCGATGGGTGCAGGCCTGCTGCTGCCAGCGGCTCAACTTTCGGTCGCGGCGCTCACGGACTACGCCAAACCGATGATCGGCACCGCCGAGCACGGGCACGTCTTTCCGGGAGCCACGGTGCCGTTTGGCATGGTTCAAGTGTCCCCGGACACGCGGGACGGGAGCGCGGACGACGCCTACCAGGACGGCTCGGCGGGATACCACTATTCGGACAGCTCGATCATGGGCTTTTCGCACAACCACCTGACGGGGACCGGCATTGGCGATCTGGGCAACGTCCTGCTGATGCCGACGGTGGGCGAGGTGAAACTGGTCGCCGGCAAGGAGCCCGGGGAAGGCTACCGCGCCCGCTTTTCCCACGAACAGGAAGAGGCGCGGCCTGGGTATTACCGCGTGTTCCTGCCGGATTACAAGATCAACGTGGAACTTACTGCCACGGCGCGCGTCGGCGTGCACCGCTATACGTTCCCGGAGGGCACCAACAGCCATGTCATTGTTGATCTTTGGCATGGCATTGGGCGGGGCAACCGCTCGCGGCCGACGGATTCGGCGATTACCATCGAGGACGAGCGAACAGTCAGCGGCTTCCGGCGGAGCCGGGGCTGGGGCGGGGACAAGGTGTATTATTTCGTGCTGGAGTTTTCCCGCCCTTTCGATGGCGCGGGGCTGGTCTCGGATCACAAAAGGGTCGAGGGCAAGGAAGCCAAGGGGAAGAACTTGCAGGGCCACTTTGATTTCAAGACCCAGGCCGGGGAGAAGCTCGTGACGCGGGTGGCGCTTTCCACGGTGAGCGTCGAGGGGGCGCGGAAGAACCTCCGGGCGGAGGTGAGCACGTGGGATTTTGACGCCATCGCCGCCGCGGCTCGCGAGCAGTGGGAGCAGGCCCTTGGCACCGTTCGGGTGCAGTCCAATGACAGAAGCTTCCTGGAGACGTTCTACTCGGCGTTCTATCATGTCTTCCTGGCGCCGACGCTGTTGAACGATGTGGACGGCCAGGTGCGCGGCCCAGACACCAATGTTCATCAGGTCAAAGGATTCGATTACTACTCGGAGCTGTCGCTGTGGGACACGTTCCGCGCCGAGCATCCGCTGCTGACGCTCGTCCAGCCCCACCGGGTCAACGACCTGGTGAACACGATGCTGGCACATTACACCTTCTTCGGGCAACAGACGCTGCCGGTCTGGGTCGAGTCGGGCAAAGAGAACTGGTGCATGATTGGGAACCATTCGATCCCGGTGATCGTGGACGCGTATCTGAAGGGGTTTCGCAAGTGGGATGCGGCGGAGGCGCTGGCGGACATGATCGCCACGACCGAAGGCAGCCGGTCCCAGATGCCCGAATACCGGACCAACGGCTACGTCGCCAGCCAGCGGGACGCCGAGGGGGTCTCGAAGACCCTGGAATATGCCTACGACGATGCGTGCATCGCCCGGTTCGCCAAGGCGCTGGGGCAAGAGGACGTCGCCGACCGCTATGCCAAGCGTGCCGAGAACTGGCGGAACGTCTTCGACGCTGACACGGGATTCATGCGCGGCAAGACCCGGGAAGGCGGCTGGGTCACGCCGTTCAACCCCAACGCCATTGTCACTGATTCCTATACCGAGGCCAATGCGTGGCAATCGTACTTTGTGCCCCAGGACGTGCCACGTCTGATCGAGAAGATGGGAGGGGACGAGAAGTTCGTAGCGCGGCTGGATGAGGTGTTCGATAGCAAGGAAGCCATTGTGAACTTCTCGGAGGATGTGGTTGGCCTGATCGGCATGTACGCACATGGCAACGAGCCGTGCCACCATTACGCCTACCTCTACGCTTACGCCGGGCAGCCGTGGAAGACGCAGGCCCGCATCCGCCAGGTGTGCGGCACGCTGTATAACAACACCAATGCCGGCATGTGCGGCAATGACGATTGCGGGCAGATGTCCGCCTGGTATGTGTTGAGCGCGCTGGGGTTTTATCCCGCCAATCCTTGTGGTGGCGTTTATGTCCTGGGCAGCCCGCTGGTGGACCGGGCGACGATCAACCTCGCTCCCCTATACTACAAGGGTGGCGAGTTCACCGTCATCGCCAGGAACAATTCACCCACGAACATGTATATCCAGTCGGCGACCCTCAACGGCAAGCGGCTTTCGCGCACGTGGCTTACTCACGAGCAGATAACAGCCGGCGGCACGCTGGTTTTGGAGATGGGGCCGGCGCCCAACCGGGGGTGGGGGGCTGGCGCGGCGGATCGGCCGAAGTAGGGGTGACCTGGCTTTGCAGGAGCGGGCGGGAGTGGGGTTGGCGGGGCGGGAGGGAGCTTGGCAGGCGCCAAATCCGAAGGCCGAAATCCGAGGGCCGAAGGAAGGCCGAAGTCCGAAGGGCGAAAGGGGCCGTGAAGGGGTGAGTGGCCCTTGGTCTCAGAGTGGGGAGGGAAGTCGGGGGTTGGGAGGCAATGGCGAGACCTGCCGCCAGGAGGCGCAAGAGACGCAAAAGGTGTGGGAGGATGGACTATTGCTGGTGACTGGAATCGCCTTGCCTGAGCGGGTGGCACTGCATAGGTTCGCGGCATGAATACAAACCAATCTGAGAACAGTGAACACCTGCACACCGGTTTGTCGCGGCGGACTATGCTGGGTTTGAGCGCTGTCGCCGCCACCGGACTCTTTCTGGCGCCTGGCGTGCTGGCCGCTTCGGGGAAGCGCCGGGTGGTGGTATGGTCGGAAGGCACAGCCTCGAAGGACGAAGGGTCCAAGAAGGTGTATCCGGAGGACATCAACACCGCGGTAGCCGAGGGCCTGAAGCCTCTGGCAGATTGGGAGGTTATCACGGCCAGTCTGGACGACCCGGACCAGGGGTTGAGCGAAGAGCGGCTGCAGGGCACGGCTGTGCTGATGTGGTGGGGTCACAAGCGACACGGGGATGTGAAGCGGGAGTTGGTCAACCGCATCAACACGAGGGTGCGGGAAGAGGGGATGGGGTTTATTGGCCTTCACTCCGCCCACTTTTCGGCACCGTTCAAGAAGCTGATGGGAACTGAGTGCAGTTGGCGCGAGTATGTGGCGGATGGCACCTCGGCGAAGATCATCGTGAAGGAGCCGGACCATCCGATTTGCAAGGGAGTCAGGGATTTTGTCATCCCCAAGATCGAACGCTACGGTGAGCCGTTCAAGGTGCCGACCCCGGAGGCAGTGCCGCTCGATGGTCTCTATACGAAGCCCAACGGGGACACGCAGCCGGGCCGCATGGGTTTCTGTTGGACGGTGGACAAGGGGCGCGTGTTCTATTTCACGCCTGGCCACGAGACTTACAACGATTTCTACCGCCCGGAGGTCAGGCTCATCATGCGCAATGCAGTTGAATGGGCCGCGCCGAAGGCGTAGCCGCGGGCTGGGTCACCTTCGTTTACCCAGCAGTTCATCCGCCAGAGGTTGGGCGTTATAGACCTGCCGGAGCGCCTCAATGATGGCGCTGGAATGCACGGCCAGCGCACGGGACTGCTCCTCCGTGTATAGGAAGTCTTCGGTCAGGGACTGGATGTTGCCATCGAAAATGATGCCGACGAATTGACCCTGGCGGTTGACGACCGGGCTGCCGGAGTTGCCGCCGATGATGTCGGCAGTGCAGACGAAGTTGAGCGGCGTTTCCAGGTTTAACTCCTTCCGCCGTGCCAGCCAGCCAGGCGGCAAATCGAAGGGCGGACGATAGGTCTGGTCGGTCGCGCGCGCATAGAGGCCGGCGAAGGTAGTTTGGAAGGGCACCTGGCGCCCCTCTTCCTCGTAGCCCTTCACGACACCGAAGGCCAGTCGCAGGGTGCCGGTGGCATCCGGGTAATTGCTGGCGCCTTCGAGGGCGTAGCGGGCCTGGCCGATTTGGGCATGGGCCTGGCGCATCGCCTCGCGTTGGGCCTCGACCTCCTTGCGGACGGCGCGGGCTTCGGGATCAACCAGCCGGGCCAATTCGATCATCGGGTCTTTGGCCTGGTCAATGGCTGGCTGGCCACCTTGATGTAACCGGCGACGCGTAGCGGCGGAGGCCAATTCGGTGCCGCGCACGGCCTCGGCGGCGCGCTCGCGGGGAGACTTGCCCGCCAGAACTGTCCGCACTAAGGCTGAGTCAGGGCCCAGACCTTCGGCCAGGCAGGTCAGCGAATCAGCCAGCTTGAGCGTCTCGAGGTCGGGATAGACGGGGGCCTCGGCAAACAGGCGGAACTCGAAGGAGGCGCGGCGGGACTCGCGGTATTCCTCGAGGCGTTCGCCTTCCGGCTTGGGCCGCTCCTGCGCCGCACGCAGCAGGTCGCGGGCATAGCCGAACAGCACGCTGTTGAAGCCGGAGCCCCGCTCGAGCAGGTCCTCCGCGACGATGTGCTCGGCGATGATCTTTTGTGCCTGGGCGATCCGGTCCCAAGCTCCTGCGGTCTGAGACATCGCCGGGTTGGCGGCGACGGTAGCGCGGAACTGTTCTTCGGCTGCCTTCTTGCGGTCCATGAACCTGGGGTCGAGCAAGCCGGCCAGCGCGCCGTCGCGGACCTTACGGCCATTTCTGGCGCCGAAAAGGTCATTGCGGGCACGGCGGGCGTTTTCGGCACTGCGGGCACTGTAGGAGCTGAGGAGGACCTCGCGGCGCTTGAGCTGTTCCAAGGCGCGCGGATATTCCACGTCGCGCAGGTATTCCAACTCGGCTACGGTGCGCAGGCGGTCAGTGTGGCCCGGGTGCCCGGAGACGAACACCAGTTCGCCGTCGCCTGCGCCTGCCTGGCTCCACTTGAGGTAATGCGGTGTGCTCGCAGGCTGACCATTCTCGTAGGCACGGAACAGGCAGATGTCGAGGTCGAACCGGGGGTATTCGAAGTTGTCCGGGTCGCCGCCGTAGAAGGCGATTTGTTCCTCGGGGGCGAACACGAGCCGGATGTCGGAGTATTTATTGTAGCGGTAGAGGTGATACTGGCCGCCCTGGTAGAGTGTGACCACCTCGCTGCGCAAGCCGGTTTGGTCCAGCGACTCCTTTTCAATAGCGGCCATGGCCGCGCGGCGGGCCTTGAAGGCGGCTTCAGCCGTCAGGCCCGGAGCGACTGCGGCATTCACGCGCGCGGTGACATCTTCGATGCTGACGAGCACGCGCAGCTCCAGGCCGGCGCAGGGCAGTTCCTCGGCGCGGGTGCGGGCATAGAAACCGTCGCGCAGGTAATTGTGCTCGCGGGTGCTGAGCCGCTGCAACGCGCGCGAGCCGACATGGTGATTGGACAGCACGAGCCCTTCGGCGGACACAAACTCGCCCGAGGCGCCGCCGAAATGGACGGAGGCCAGGCGCAGGTTCTCCAGCCAGCCATCGGTCAACTCGAAGCCATATTTGTCATGGAGCAGTTGTCGGGGCGGGTGGTTGTAAAGCCACATGCCTTCGCCCGCCGAGGCCAGGCGGGGCACGAGCAAGGGCAGTAGAAAAAGCCCAATCGCCGCAACCAGAGCTCTCCGCCCAACCAAAGGTCGGGCAGGGCACCGCGAGCAACTATTCGGCACAGGCATTCGCTTCATAAACGCGGGCGCACTCTAACAGACCAGAGGTGCCGGTCGAGGCGTTTAATCCAAGAATCCATGAGACCCTTGCTCCACTCTGCGTCAGAGCAGGGACATTGCCTCGGCGAGGTATTCGTACTCGGGCAGGGAGTTGTAGATATGCGCTGAGACGCGGAAGTAGCGCCGCTCGGGGCGGCCAAACCGCATGAGTGGGACTTCAACGCGGAAGTGGTCATAGAGCCGTGCCTGTTCGGCATCAATCCTTCCCGCGCGGGGCACTCCTTGAAACCGTTCCGGCAGCGGCAGCGTGGCCATGGCGCCGAGCAGGTGCTCCGGGCAAGGGGCTTCCGCCCTCAATGATTTGCAAAGCAGTCGCCGGGCCGTGACCGCCAGCTTATGGTTGCGCTCGCGCATTTCGCGCCAGCCGCCAGGCAGCAATTCTCCGAGCCAGCGCAGGGCTTCCCCCGCGCAAAACCACGCGGTCGGATCGAACGTGCCAGCCCAGTCAAACCGGTCTTGGAAAGCACTGTAGCCGAGTCTCGGAGTATTGTTGCCATGACTGATGACGGCCGGCTGCATCTGCTTCTGCTTGTCCTCACGCACCCATAGGAAGGCGGCTCCCTTGGGGGCACAGGTCCACTTGTGCAAGTTGGCGGTGTAATAGGCCGCGCGCAGGCGAGGGAGGTCCAGTGACACCATGCCGGGCGCGTGGGCACCGTCCACCAGGGTATCAACCCCGCGCTCCTCCAACTCGCGGATCAGTTGTGCCACTGGGAACACCAAGCCGGTGTTGCTGGTGACGTGGTCCAGCAGCGCCAACCGGGTGCGGCGTGTGACCGCGCCGAGGACGGCTTCAACGACTTCATCGGCTGAGGCAAGCGGAAAGGGGACCTGCGCCACAACGAGTTTGGCGCCTGCCCGGCGGGCCGCCTCGACCAGTACATTATGGCAGGCGTTGTAATCGTGGGTGGTGGTGAGGATTTCGTCCCCTGGCCTGAGTCTGAGCGAGCACAGGACGGCATTGACTCCGGTCGTGGCGTTGGTCACAAAGACCAGGTCCTGGGGCCGGGCGCCGACAAACTCCGCCACCTGGCGGCGGGACACGTCGAGGCGCTCTTCATAGCGCCGCCAAAGGAACTGGACCGGTTCGGCCTCCATTTTGCGGCGCAGTTCGGCCTGGAGTCTGAGAATCGGTTTGGGGCAGGCGCCAAAGGAGCCGTGATTCAGGAAGGCAACGCGCGGCGCCAACCCCCAGTAGCGACGAAGGCTGGAAAGGCTCGGGAATGCGAGTCTGGCTTGTTTCACGCGGGGAAGGTAGCGAAAGCAGCGGCAATCTGAAGCAGGAAATCTCGACCGGCTCAGCCGCTTCACCCTTGCGCACACCATCGGCTGATCGCGGTCCCCTCGATGTAGGGTCCTGGCATCCCAGGCGAAGGCCTCCCACGTCAGCCCGGTGCTTTCGGGGGATTATAGGCCAAGGATGCGGTAGAAAGCGGCGGTGTTGCTGGCCGGGACAAGGAGGCTGGTGGAGTTGGTCGGAGAGCCGAGCGGTTGCCAGGCCGGGCTGGTCAGGGTTGTCGTCGTTTGCACGGTGTAGGGCGCGATGCCCCCCGTCCAGTTCAGCAGCAGGTTGGTATCTTGCAGGGAAATGCCGGCGATAATGGACGGCGCGGGCGTCACGGCGATGTTGAGCGTCGCGCTGCTGGACAAGCCGCCGGGGTCGGTCACGCTGACGAGGAAACTGTTGGCGCCGACATCGCTCGAGAGGGGAATGCCGGAGAGCGCGCCGTTGCCGGCCACCGACAGCCAGGCTGGGCCGCTGACTTTGGCGAAGGCCAGGGTGTCGCCGTTAAGGTCAATCGCATTGGTGGTGATGGTGCCCGCGTAAGTCTGGCCTGCCATGACAGCCGGTTCCGTGAACGGGTTGAGGGTGAAAGTGGGCGGCCAATTGGGAATCAGGGTGATGGCCAGGGCCACCACATTTCCGTTGTTCGGCAGCCGGAGGCTCTGCAGGACCTTGCTGCTGTTGAGCGGAAAGGAGTAGCCGTACAGATAAAAGGTCCGGTTGTCGGCCGAGCCGTCGCTGTTATTGCGGTGGCCCATGATCACCGCCTTGGACTCGCCGGAGTAGTTCTGCGGTGTGAACCAGTCGCTGAGGCTCTGGGAGAAGGTGCTGGTGGTGCTGTCCGCGTAGGTGACGATGAAAGGTTGCGCGGCCTGATTGCCCTGTACACCGGTTGCCAACAGCCGGAGCGCGGAATAGTTGCCCGCCGGCAAGGGGAGGGTCTGTCCGGCGCCGCTGACAACGTTGGTGGCATTCGCCGGGCCGAAATTGAACTGCACTCCGTTCCAAGTTCGCGCCGAAGCCAACAGCGATGCCGAATAAGCCGCTCCCCCACCGTCGAGGCCGCCGGTTGCAGGGTTGGTGAAAGTCGTGCCGTCCGTGTACATCCCGGCGCGATTATACGACCCGGGGAGCGACGCGGAGGCCGGGGTGTTCGCCAGCGCGATGGCCAGAACGATCACATTGCCGTTGTTCGGCAAGGTGATGCTTTTAACGGGCTTGGTTTGGTTGAGGGTGAAGGAATACCCGTACAGATAGAAGTTGTGGTTGTCCCTCGTCGCGTCGGAATGATCACGATAAGGCATGGTGGCAGCGATGGATTCCGCGGCATAGTACTGCGGGGAGTACCAGTCGCTCAGGTTTTGGGAGAATGCGCCGTCGAATTGTCGGTGTAGGTGACGGTGAAGGTCTGGTTGTTTTGGGTGCCGTTGACGGCGGTCCCCAGCAAAAGCAGCGTCGTGCATTGGCCTGAGGGGAGCGTGATGGTTTGGCCGGCGCAACTGACCGCGTCTGAGGCATTCATGGGTCCCAGGTTGAAGGTCGTGCCGTTCCAGCTCGGGGCCGGTCCCAGCAGGTTAGCCGAATAGGCGTACCCCACGCCGTCCAACCCGCTGCCGTAGGTCCTGCCATCCGAACAGATGCCGGTTCGGTTATAGATAGAGGAGAGGCTAACCTGCGTGGCCCCGGGAATGGGAGGGACCATTGTCAGACTGAGAGTAATGGCGTGGCTCAGGCCGCCTGAGGTGCCGGTGATGGTCACGTTGGCCGTGCCTTGCGTGGCCAGACCGCTGGCCGTAAGAGTCAGCAGGCTCGTGCTCGTGGTGCTCGGCAAGCTGAAGGAGGCGGTCACTCCCGCCGACAGGCCCGCGATGGACCAACTGACAAGGCCGCCGAAGCCGCCCAGCGGGAACACTGAGAGAATCGTAGTGGCAGTGCTACCGGGGGTGAGGCCGAAGCCCGTCTGCGATGCGTAAAGGGTGAAGTCATTGGTGCCGGTCCCAGCAAGGAAGTTGATCATGTTAATCCCGTTGGGCGTGCTCCAGCCGGTGCACAGGTCGTAGCCGGCACAAGCGCTGTATTTGGCGGGACTGCTGCTGTTGAAGTTGTTGCCGGTGGTGATGTCGTGAAAGCAGTCGGCGTAGGCGGCGTGGGGGCCTTTGCCGAGGGCATAGAGAGCGGGATTGATGAAGCCGGCCGGCGGTTTGCCCTGGGCGGCGGCCTGCTGATTGACCAGCTCGGTGAAGCCTGCCCAGAGCGGAGCGGCGGCGCTGGTGCCGCCGACCGTCCCCGTGATGCCGTTCTTGTAAACAAAGAAAAGCACTGTGTCGGCCAGCATGGCCACGTCTGGCAGGTTCCGCATGGTCGTCGAGCCCTGGTTGATCTGCATGTTGATGCCCTCCTGCCAGCTCGGAATGGCATATCGCGTGCTAACGCCGCCGCTGCTCCCCACCCAGGCGCTCTCTGATTGCCAAGGCCCGCCGGCGCTGCTGGTGGTCAGGGAGGTCCCGCCGACGATCGTTAGATACGGATTGTCGCCCGGAGGAAACACCGGCTGGGCTTCGGCGCCGCCATCGCCGGAAGCGATGTAACAGGACTGTCCCTGCGCCGCGAACTGCTTGAAGGTGCCTTCGAGGCTAGCGTCCATGGGGCTCCAGCCAAAGGAACAACTGATTTTAATCCGCTTTCGTCGGGCCAAACGGCTGCGTGAACTCTTTGGGAGTCAGGTACTGGCGGTAAATGGGGCTGGCCGGGTCGTAGAGCTGCTGGAGCAGGGTGGTCAAGGCTTCCCGGTTGCGCAACGGCAGCGTAAGGGCCAGTTCCAGAGGCTGCGCCGTTGGCAGAGGCGCTCCGGTCTGTACACGCGCCACGGCCTTCGGCACCTGGCCATTCAGGACCCTCCTTTCCGCCGCCTGGAGGGTAATGGCAGCGGTCATCGCGACCAGAGAGATGACACGGATTTTCATCAAAGCGCCAAGATAACAAAGGTTGCCGGTTCGGATAGGTCAAAAAGAGGGTCGGGCGTAGTGCCTGGCGTTGTGGGGAATGTGGCACCGCGGTGCAGCCGCGTACGGGCCTTTATCGCTTCAATCAATGATTCGGCAAGTTCTTTCAATTAACACCCCCGGTCGGCGGAGGGCTAGAGTTGGGCCATGAAAACGAGCCGCTCAGTACGCTGGATCATGAGAATCCGGGGCATCACGTTTTGTTTGGCCCTCGTCGGGATGGTTGGAGTTTCGTTCTGGTTGGGCGAATCTCTGGCAGCGCGAATTGGGCCGACCGCCGCCCCACAAACCGAAGGCCCGCAAGTTCCATGCGGGAGCCTTGCGGACTTGGTGGCTGCCGCCCGTTGAGTTCAGGCGCAGATTGCTTCTGATTCTGCCGAAGCGCGACACCCTGTTTGCTTCGAGGCTGGGACAAGCCTCCGGAGAGCGAACCTGGACGCGACCGCAGCGACGCTAGCGGAATAATCAGGAAGAGCAGGGGGATTCTTGTCGGTTCTCTATGTCGGTTTTTTGTTGACGGAAACCTGCGACTCTGGTTTAATGGGCGCATGGAAGTCGCAACGGTAAGAGAAATCAGCGGTGCGCGTGAATGCGCCGACTGGAGGAAATGTGAGACACTTGATACCCCATTCAAAAGAATGGTTTGTGGCACTTGCGAAGTCCAATCCACAGGAAGCCGCTCATACTAAGCAGGTTATCAAATCAGCGGGCACACCCGAGGTGTGCTCCGAGTGCGGGGATGCGCCCGCGGGCGATTACGAGATAGCCAACAAATGGTTCGCCCCGGATACGCTAGCCACCGTGCGGCTGTGCGAGGATTGCTTTTCCATCCGCGCCACGACCCAAGGGGAACAGTTGATTCCCCTTTCGCCAGCGGTTTATTAAATTGCCCGGGAGAGGGTGGGTAGTGTCGCTGGCCCGGTCCCGATGGGCCGGATAAGCCAGCAGCTCTGTCCTCTCTCATATGCTCAGGAGTATCAGCGCTGGCAACCGCGCTTGGGCGAGGGTGCCAGCCGACATAAGTCCCGACGGGGTGTGCCCTGCACTTTCGGCTATAGAGGCATGGTCTCACCCTGGATGAACAGAATCAGAGCGCCGACGCGAGCCTTGCTTTTGAGTCTGGTTCCCTTCAGCTTGGCCTCGCTCAACAACCACCAGCCAAAATGAACCGGCGAGAGTTTCTTCAAGCCACGACCCTCGGCGTGGCACGGATGACGGTCGTTTATTCCGCCTTCAAAGCGTTCACGCCTTCACTGGCAGCGGCAACTCCATACCGTCCCAAATCGTTTGAATGGGAAGAAGCCACGGTCGCCCACCTTCAAGCGGCGATGAAATCTGGCCAGGAAACCGCCGTGTCGCTCGTCAAAAAATATCTGCGACGAATCGAGGAAGTTGACCGCCGCGGCCCCGCGATCAACTCGATCATCCAACTCAACCCGGATGCCCTGGCTACCGCACGCGAACTGGACCGAGAACGGCGAGCAAAAGGCCCGCGCAGCCCGCTGCACGGAATTCCGGTACTCATCAAGGACAACGTGGGCACCTGTGACCGCATGATGACGACCGCCGGCTCGCTGGCCTTGCTCGGCTCGATTCCGCCACGAGATGCCTTTGTAGCGCAGAGGCTCCGAGAAGCGGGGGCTCTCATCCTCGGCAAGACCAATCTTAGCGAGTGGGCCAACTTCCGTTCCACACGCTCGACCAGCGGCTGGAGCGGACGCGGCGGATTGACGAAGAATCCCTACGCGCTGGATCGCAATCCGTCCGGTTCGAGCTCCGGCACGGGGGCGGCCGTCGCGGCCAATCTCTGCGCCGTTGGCCTCGGCACGGAAACAGATGGCTCGATCACTTCGCCTTCTTCTTACAACGGGCTGGTCGGCATGAAGCCGACAATTGGCCTCGTCAGCCGCGCCGGCATCATTCCGATTGCGCACAGCCAGGACACCGCCGGGCCGATGGCTCGCACGGTCACCGACACGGCCATTCTGCTAGGCGCATTGACCGGCAATGATCCGCGTGATGGGGCCACGGAAAGCAGTTCCGGCAAAGGGTATTCTGATTACACCACATTCCTCGCTCCAAACGGGTTACGCGGCGTGCGCATCGGCGTGGCACGGCAGTTCTTTGACCTTCAGCCCGGCGCAAGGAAGATCGCCGAGGCCGCGCTGGAGGTTCTCAAGAGCTGCGGTGCGATTCTGGTTGATCCGGCTAACATCCCGACGAACGGCAAATTCAGCGATTCCGAAGACCTGGTATTGCAGTACGAATTCAAAGCGGATTTGAATGCTTATCTCGCCGGACTCGGGCCCAGCGCTCCGGTGAGAACGCTCCAAGACATCATCGAATTCAACGAGCGTAATCGCGATAAGGAGATGCCGTTCTTCGGTCAGGAGCTTTTCTTGAAAGCGCAAGCAAAGGGACCGCTCACGGACAAGGCGTATGCGGAAGCGTTGGAAAAGAACCATCGCCTGTCGCGCGACGAAGGCATTGACGAGGTGATGAACAAGCACAGGCTCGATGCGATTGCGTCGCCTACGACTGGCCCGGCGCAGACAACGGATTTGGTTTACGGCGACCGCGACACCGGCGGCTGCACCACGCCGGCGGCGGTCGCGGGTTATCCGCACATCACCGTTCCGGCGGGAGAGGTGTTTGGACTGCCGGTTGGGCTCTCGTTCTTTGGGCGGGCGTTCAGCGAGCCGACGTTGTTTAAGTGTGCCTTCGCCTTCGAGCAGGCAACCAAAGCCCGCAAGGCACCGCGCTTTCTGCCGACGTTGATTGGTGGCTAAGGGTCAGGCAAGGAGAACGCTCACGCGCTTCTGCCTGCGTCGCTTCGTCGCGACCCAGGTGATAACGACCTCAAGGCACCCGCAGGTTCCAGAGACCCGAGCCAAGCCCCATACGCTGGCTCGGCGCTGGGAAGGCTGGCGTACGCGCACTGAACCCTACAGCAGCGCAAGCTGGCGGCTGGTCGCCTGGCCATCACGATAGGCGGCAATAAAACTCTCAATTTCCTCAATATCTGCCTGCATGGCGGCCCGCTCAAACAAGGGCTGGTCGGTCTTAGTGGTGTCGAGCATCCAAGCCGAAAACTGCTCGTGATGTTCCCAGCAGAGGTTCGCTAGTGCCCTCCGGATTTCTGCTTCGCGTGCGCCACAGGCAAGCGTCACCGGCAACGCAAACCGGTTTTGCGCCCAGCCGTGGGGCAAGCGGCTGAACCCGGCCTGCGGGTTCAGCGCCAGCCATAACAAGCGTACCACCGAACCCAACAGCCGGGCTGCGTGGCCCCCTAATGGACCGAATCGTTCCCAACCCAAGGGCGGGATTTCCTGCGCGGAGAACTGCGCGGCTTGACCGGCAAACCGCCAGGTCAGGAATTGCGGTTTGCCCGGCCAGACTCCGGCACGGTTGAACTTGGGCCTTAGCTCGCGAAGCAGTTTTGCTTCGCGGACGAGCGCTGCGGCTTCATTGCGGCAGAGGTCAAAGTCAATGCGGGCGGCTTCGCGCATCAGGCGCAGGTGTCGCCGGGGCACTCGCTCCGCGTTGGCCACCCGATAGCTTCGCAGCCGCTGGCGCAGGTTCTTCGCCTTGCCCACATAGACCACCGCGCCTCCGGCGTCGCGCATGATATAAACGCCGGGCTGGGCAGGGACTTGGCGGAAAAATTGCGTCCCGAGCCGCTCGACCAACGGTTGGGCGAGCGCAAACAACCATTGCTGACCGGCAGCCATACACTTCCCAATCGCGCCGCAAGTACCTACCAGGGCTTTCTCTCATTTAGCGCCTTCACAATGGCGCGTCGCAGCGCCGATGGGTCGAGGCGGTCGGTTTCCCGATAGATGACCTTCCCTTCCGGTGCAATGAGCACAGTGTAAGGCAGCGGCCCCTGCCAGTCGGGGTCAAAGGCGTTGATCAACTTCTCCCGGTCAGCCGAGGCGAAGATCAGGTTTTTGAACGACGCTTCCTTGTGCTTGAGGAACTCCAACACACTCTTCTGCTCATCAGGCCGGTTGACCGAGACCGTCACCACCTCAAAATCCCGATGCCGATACATGCGGTTGATCGTCACCAACTCGTGAAACTCCGCCACGCACGGCGCACACCAGGTTGCCCAGAAATTAACCAGGCGAAACTTCCCCGATTGGTTCTTCCGCAGGGCCGCCAGGGCATCCGCATCCGCCGGCGCAACTGATACCGGTTCGGTGGCGAGTTTGTCCAGATAGGCTTTAATCGACTCGGCTTTGCCGGCCCACTTTACGGAACAACCCACGACCTTGGTCTTGGTCACCGGCGGCTCTTGGCCTGCCAGCAAGGCGTCGAGTGCGTTGCGCACATAATGCTTGGTCACATTTTGAACGCGTTCCGAATCGTCCAGCGCCCCCACATACCGCAGCCGGCGGGCGGCGTCGAAGACAAACACATGGGGTGTGGCGACGGGGCCGTAGGCGCGGGCCGTCTCCTCCGTGTCCCCATCGTAGAGATAGGGGAAATTGAACTGCCGGTCGCCGGCGCGAATCTTCATTTCATCAAAGGAGTCGCTTAAGTCTGTCCAGCCCAGCTCGTCCAGGCGCACGGACTTCGGATCGTTGGGCATGATCGCGACCACCGCCACGCCTCTGCCCTTGTAATCCGTCGCCAGTTCTTTGAGCCGCGGTTCGTAATATTGGGCCGTGGGGCAATGGTTGCAAGTGAACACTACGACGAAGATTCTGGCCTCCGCGAAATCCTTCAGCGCGTAAGTGCGGCCATCCACGCCGGGCAGACTGAAAGCCGGCGCAGGCGCGCCAAGCGCCAGCGTGCTGGGTTGGAAATCGGCTGCGCTAAGACGGGCCAGGGCTGGAAGGCTGGCAAGCAAGGTTAGGCAGGCTCGGTTCATAGCGGCATGGTAGGGGGCGGGCTACGCCAGACAAGGAGGTTTTTGGCCGCCATGCTTTACAAGCGGAATTGGAAATGGCCAGGGATTTGTCCCGATTTCGACTATGCAGTTGGTATCCGATCGCAGGACGATGCGGTTGGTCTGGGTTATCGCCGCCTCGAACGCCGCCAGGTCGCCGGCTGCCTGGGCGGGGTCAGGGTCTTTGATCTGTTCGTAATCGGGCCCGGAGATTGCCCGAAGCGCCGCGTCGTCTTTGGCGCTCGCCGCGACTGAAAGCGCTTTGACCGCTTCCTCCGGTGTGCCGAACGCGCGGGCCTGGTCAGGTGCTTCCGCTGCCATCGTCTCGGCGAGTAACACCGCCAGTCCTGAGATGATAAGGCTTGAGTTCACGCAGATTCTACCCAGAGCGCTGTCGCCGACCACCACCCCCAACGGCAGAGTTTCGGCGGTGCCTTCACTCAAGGCAGCACACCCAGCTCGTCCAGGTAATTGTGGAGGTCGGCGCCATCACGGAAGACCCGGAGGGCACCCCCTCGAACCAGCTCATCCTCGCCGCAGCCGCCGCTGAGCATTCCGGCCCCCCTCAAGCTGGCTCAAGAGGCTATCCTGCGCTAATCGGAACTTCTCGGAGTTGGTCTAATTGGCGGCGCGAAACACCGTCCAAGGCTGACTCGGGCGGCTTTTCAAGAGGCCCTTCATCCAATCGAACTGTGGATGCTCGGCCAGGAAGCGGTCGGCGTCGAAGGGTGTCCCGCAGGCCGAACCCCAACGCGCGGAGAACGCCATCTCTTTCGCAAGTTTTGAGTCAACCACCTTCGCGTCACAAGTGCCTTTGGGTGAAAAGGGAACGCCAGGCGCGCTCATGAGGTTATCCAGATCGTCGTGGGCGCACAAGGAGCGACTGCCGGGAGCATCCTTCTTGTAATAGGAATCGTAGTGGTCGGCTTCAAATCTTTTGGCCAGTTCGAGATCAATCCTCCCGGCATATTGGCGCATCAATTCTTTCCAGCGCACGCGCCGCGCCACCCCGGACGAACGGATGTCGGTGTCGTCGAGGTCGGTCTCCAGGCGGAGGATTCTCACGTCCTCTGCGACGTTTGAGCTGACAAAGAACCCGTCGCGCCTCTTCTCGAAGTTGACATATTGGAGGCCCAGTTCGAGGCAAGCGATCTCATTCTTGTTCACATCCCCCAGAAGCCAGGCGTTGGCGTATCCGCCGTTGTTCCCCTTTTTCATGATCTGGCACCACTCCTCAATCGTCGAGGCGTCCTGCGTGGCGCGGCGCATTCGAACAAACTCCGGCACACCCTGCTCCGTGAATCCGTGAAAGCCTCCGATGGTTGTTTCGGAACCGACCAGACCCGCGTCGGTGATGAAGAAATCCGCGCCGCTATGCACCCATCCCGGCTGAGTCTGCATCAAGATGCGGTGTCCCTTGGCCGGGGCGATGTCGGTGATCACGTTGTAGTAGGCGTCCAAGTAGCCGGACATGGTGTTATGTCCCAGCACCACGCCTCCATCAGCAGTGGCCGAGCCGACCGCGATGAATGAGCTGCAAGCTTCCTTGGGGCGGTTGGGTGAGTTGTAATCCCACTTCTTTTTTTCTCCCGGCCACCAATATCCCGCCAGGTCAATGATGGCGTTGTAGGCGATGATCTCGTCGCGCGTGGTATCGAAACCATTGGCCCGAGCGCCCTCAGCGATGCCCTCGATTTCGGCCAGGTTTTCGGCATCCACCTTGGGTGTGATAAATCGTCGCGATTTGGCCAGCAGCCAGCTCCATTCCATGCCGCTGTCGCGATGCCACTCCTCGCGAGTGGTCTTGAGCGCCTGGGCGATTTCCTGGGCCAGCAAATAACCGTGCTGGAACCCTCGCTCAGCAGGCGTTCCTTCGATATGCAGATAAACCCAGCCGTTGGTATCCTGGCGTCGCGCCTTCTGCAACCAGTCGCGCTGGTGGTTCGAGAGTTCGCCGGCTCGGGCTGATTCGGCGCCTGGCGGCAGGCACACGGCAGCGCAACACAGTGCGATGCTAAAATGGACGGTTTCCATATTTTCAGGTTTTAGGTAAAGGCAAGGAAGATAACCGTGTCGTCACCTTCGTCACGATAAAAGGAGTAAGGGCAGGCCGCCGAGCAGAATAACGCCGATGCCCAGTGCGAACTGGGCATCTGCTACGCCAATGGCCGAGGTGTGGCGAAGGATGAAGTGGAGGCCGTGAAGTGGTATCGCAAAGCCGCTGAGCAGAATTACGCGGGTGCTCAACTCAATCTGGGCGATTGCTACATGAATGGCCGAGGCGTGGTGAAGGACGAGGTGGAGGGGGTGAAGTGGTGGCGCAAAGCCGCCGAGCAGAATGACGCCGTGGCTCAATTCAGTCTGGGCAACTGCTACCACGAGGGCCAAGGCGTGGCGAGGGATTACGCGGAAGCGGTGAAATGGTTCCGCAAAGCCGCTGAGCAGAATAACGCCCTAGCTCAATACAATCTGGGCAACGGCTGCTTCTACGCCCAAGGCGTGGCGAAGGACGAGGCGGAGGTGGTGAAGTGGTTTCGCAAGGCCGCTGAGCAGAATCTCGCCGAGGCCCAGTACAATCTGGGGGTTTGCTACCACGAGGGCCAAGGCGTGGCGAGGGATTACGCGGAAGCGGTGAAATGGTTCCGCAAAGCCGCTGAGCAGAATTTCGCCACGGCTCAGTTCAATCTGGGGATCTGCTACTACAATGGTCAAGGCGTGGCCAAAGATTACGTGGAGGCTTACAAGTGGAACCTTCTCGCGTTGGCACAGGGTTGTGAGGGCGCAAGACAAAATGTGCGGACACTGGAAGTTAGGATGACGCGAGAGCAGCTTGCGGCGGGCCAAAGGCTGGCAGGCAATTTTTTCCGCGCCAAGGCGGAAAAGGGCGATGCTCAATCACAATACGAATTGGGTAAAGCGTTCGCTCTTGGCTCTCTCGGCGTGGCGAAGGATGAACTGGAGGCAGTGAAGTGGTGGCGCAAGGCCGCTGAACAGAATGATGCCTCGGCTCAGTACAATCTGGGCTGCTGCTATGCCAAGGGCCAAGGCGTGGCCACGGATCAGGTAGAGGCGGTGAAGTGGTATCGCAAAGCCGCCGAGCAGAATTTTGCCGCTGCTCAAGGCAGCTTGGGCTGGTGTTACGGGATGGGCCAAGGTGTGACCAAGGATGAGGCGGAGGCGGTGAAGTGGTTGCGCAAAGCCGCCGAGCAGAACGATGCCGCTTCTCAATACAATCTGGGCAACTGCTACAATTTTGGCCGGGCTGTGGCGAAGGACGACTTGGAGGCGGTGAGATGGTATCGCAAAGCCGCCGGGCAGAATCACGCGCAGGCCCAATGCAATTTGGGCGTCTGCTACGCCACGGGGCAAGGCGTGGAGAAGGATTACACGGAAGCGGTGAAGTGGTATCGCAAAGCCGCCGAAGGCGGGGCGACCAACGCTTTCAGTGCTTTGGCTTGGATTCTGGCCACGAGCGAGAACTCGGATATACGCGATGGGTCCAACGCGGTGGTCTTTGCGGAGAAGGCGGTGGCGGCGACGAACCGTAAGACCCCCGCAGAGTTAGACACCTTAGCTGCCGCCTACGCCGAGGCGGGCCAGTTCGAGAAAGCGGTCAGTACCGAGCAAGCAGCTATTGCGCTCTTGCAAACAGAAGGGGAAAAGAACGATTACAGAACGCGACTGAAGCTTTTCGAGGCCCACCTGCCCTATCGGGCCAAGGATTAGTCTGCCCCCTTCTCACGGCGAGTCGAAAAACAAATCGCCTTTACTCTCGCTCCCAACAACCGGGCCAACCGGTGTGCCACCGTCATCCACACCATCCGGCCCCACGCTATAGAGCAACCAGTTGGTGCCTTGAGCGCGGTAGATCAGCGGCTTCCCGCTGAACGGGTCTTCTGGCACGTGGGAGAGGTAATTGGTGGCCAGTTCACCCAGACGCGCTGGCGGAAGTCCCCGCTCCGATTGGTAACAACGCAGGGCCAGTTCAGCCGCCAGCAGGCGCTCGCGGGCCACCACGTCTTTGTATTTCGTTTCTGCCCTTGGCATTGCCTGCCGCCATTCCCACCAGACCCGCACCCACACAACTGGATTGGACTCCTTGCTGAGTTGATAGCGCCTTTCGCGCCTCTCGCCTTGCTGGACTTCGGCCCACGTGACGCGCCCGGCGTCCAGTTTATCTAAGGCCGTCAGAACGGCGCGGGCCTCGTCGGGATTGAGATTGGGCACGAGCTTTGCCAAGCGAGTGCAACCAATCTTTTCGCAATACACTCCCGCGAGCCAAGTGATGAGGAATCCGCCCCGGCTCATCTCGTTGCCATAGCGGATGGCGTCGACATAGCTCCGGGCAGCCTCGGCAGACCGGTTCTCCATCTCCCGCAGCCGACCCTCCGCTTCCAACAGTTGGACCAACCGCCTCATCCCCGGCAACTGCCTAAATGCAGCGTTGTTGGTCAGGGTGGGGTCCATCGGCACGAGGCACTGCCGGGTCAGGCCAAGGCGGAGCAGGCGCAGCGGTTCGGCGTTGGTGGATACCAAGTCGCGGAGGCTGTCGTGGTCGAGTTCTGGAAAATCGTCAACGTTCCCCAGCACTGCCTCGCCCGCTTTGATGAAGTCATCGTACCCGTTCGGGTTCGGCAACGGCGACCGTACTGGCGAGCGACCCATTGTAAACGCCAGCAGGGCCACGAGGACCGCCCCGGCGGCGAGCGCAAAGGCGAGCAGAAGTAAGCGAGGGTTGCGGAACATCGCTGAAAATCAGGTTGGCAGAAGGGTCAAAGGTGTCAACGCCGGGCGGCCCCCGGCTCCGGCGGCGGCGCTGGCCGTGGTGGTCGGCTTCCGCCGCCGCCTTCACTTCACGCCCGCCTTGGCGGCGGCTTCGGGGTCGATTTTCTTGAGCGCGTTGGTGGCCGCATCCCTAACGAGAGCCTCTTGGTCGTTAAGACACTGAGTCAAGGCGGGGACAGCCGCTTTGGCGTCCGGGCCAATCTCATAGAGCGCCCAAGCGGCATTTTTGCGCCAGAGGCCGTTCGTGGCATGGAGCATTTCCAGCAAGCGCGGAACTACGAATCCAGATTGATCGTTGATACGTCCAAGCGCAGTGGCGGCTACGGCCCCCATTGGGGGATAAGGGTCTTTGAGTTTCTCAAGCAAGGCAGGAACCGCCGGTCTGGCACTCTCTCCGAAGAATCCTAAGGAGTCGGCAGCCTTGAAGTTGACCGCACCCGCAGGGTCATTTAAGGCTTTTTGCAACGCGGGCACAACCAACTCTGCCCTTGAGTGGATACCTCCCAGAGTCGCAGCCGCCCCTTCACGCATTCCTGAATCCCCGCTCGCTAGGTTTTCCAGCAGAACTGGAACGGCGCTCTCGGCAGCCGGGCCAATCGCAGCCAGTGCCGACGACGGTCCAAAGGGAGTGGGTTCCGCAATACCCGCCCGATACATCTCAATCAGTTCGGGCACAGCATCTTTAGCGTCTTTGCCCAGAGCCTCAAAGGCCCGCACCGCCCTTAGATGCCGAGTCTCGGCACGCGTATAGTCTAGCGAAGGATGCTTCTCGACAAAACGCGCGAAGGCTCGGTGGCGGTTGGCGAAGGCCCACCATTTGAGCAAGGCTGGGTGATCCTTGGCTCGAAGCATGTGCAGCAGGTAAGGTATGGCATTGGTCCCGACTTTCCTTACGGCTGCGTCGATTTCTGGTGCTTCTACGCCAAATTCAGGTTCATCCCCGAGGTTTGTTCTTTTGGGTGGGGCGGGTAGGCTGGGAGAGTGAGTCAAAGTCTGCTTTATCATGCCTTCGGGGTGCGGGAAGGCTACGACTATGTCCGCACGGAGTATCGCCAAG
>Ga0326727_10002015_pt1 | contig 71816 bp, 62 predicted proteins | sample MB2enrmetagenome_FD_207643 | JGI IMG/M metagenome (GOLD analysis project Ga0326727, IMG submission 207643) | Lab enriched peat soil microbial communities from McLean, Ithaca, NY, United States - MB29MY | ecosystem: Environmental > Terrestrial > Soil > Wetlands > Peat | place: USA: New York... | reverse complement strand
CCCAATGTAGCTGAATATCGCTTCTTGCCGCTCGTCGTCTCCGCGCATGTCTACTTTTTAAACCATGCCCCTGTGGAAACAACGTGCTAGCTACGATCCCCATGCCTTTTTTCAGCAAGCTGTAAAGCCGTGCCCTTTCAAATAACTTCTTGCTTCGCATCGAAAACCTTTGCCATCCATTCCGCAGGGTAATCCAAATGCGATTGCCCTGCGCCTTGGACAGAGGGAAACGAGAATCGGCTGTGCGTTTGCATCTGTTGCTGGCTACAATCTGAGCTGTGACGACGAGTCTTTTCGATCTGTACAAGATAGGTGTGGGTCCGTCGAGTTCGCACACGATGGGGCCGATGCGGGCGGCGTGCCGGTTTGCGCGCGGGCTTGCGGCGAAGGGAAGTCTGGCGAAGGTGGCGCGGGTGGAGGCGGAACTCTACGGCTCGCTGGCGCTGACCGGGCTGGGCCATGCCACGGACCGCGCTGTTCTGCTGGGTTTGGCGGGCAACGAGCCGGCGACGATTGCGCCGGAGACGATGGAGCCGACGGTGGCGTCGATCCGCGGAGAACGGCGCATCGCGCTGGCCGGCGAACACGAGATCGAATTTGTGGAAGAGCGCGACCTGCGCTGGTATCCGGAGTCGATGACTCCGCCCGGCGCCGTGGGCACGCATCCGAACGGCATGAGGCTGCGCGCCTGCGATACGGCCGGCGTTGTGCTGGACGAGCGCACGTACTTCTCCGTAGGCGGAGGTTTCATTGTGGAGGATGGTGAGGGCGGGGATCGATGCGGCAGAAGTGAGTCCCTATCCCAGGTCCCCAAAAGCGAGGGACCTGGGGCACCCACTATCTACGCTTCCCACGCTTTCCGCAAAGAACACGGACAGGATGGGGCACGCAGCGGGTGTGCGACGCAGGCAACGATTCCTTTTCCGTTCGGCAGCGCGGCGGAGTTGCTGGCCGTTGCCGAGGCCAACGAGTTGAGCATCGGCCAACTGATGCTGGAGAACGAGTGCGCGCTGGCGACGCCGGACAGCGGCAAGCCGCCGGTGGAATGCGTGCGCGATGGGATTGCCCGCATTTGGCAGACGATGCGCGAGTGCGTGCGGCGCGGCATGGAAGCCGAAGGTACGCTGCCGGGCGGCTTGAATGTACGGCGGCGCGCGCGCCGGCTGGCAGAGCGGCTGCGCGAGAAAGAGGCGGATGGATTTCGCGGCGACCCGCTGGCTCCGCTGGATTGGCTGACGGTGTACGCGATGGCCGTGAACGAAGAGAATGCGGCTGGCGGACGCGTGGTGACGGCGCCGACCAACGGCGCGGCAGGCGTAGTGCCGGCGGTGGCGCACTACTACGAGCGCTTTGTGCCGGAGGCGGACGAGGAAGGCATCGTGCGCTTCTTCCTGACATCGGCGGCCATTGGAATTCTCTACAAGGAGAACGCATCGATCAGCGGCGCCGAGGTTGGCTGCCAGGGTGAGGTGGGCGTGGCCTGCTCGATGGCCGCGGCGGGACTGGTGGCGGCGATGGGCGGCAGCAACGGAGAGATCGAACACGCCGCCGAGATCGCCATGGAACATAACCTGGGCATGACCTGCGATCCGATCGGCGGGCTGGTGCAGATACCCTGCATCGAGCGCAATGCGATGGGCGCGGCCAAGGCGGTGCACGCGGCGCGGATGGCGATGAACGAAGGCGCGGAGCACAAGGTGAGTTTGGACCAGGTGATTCGGACGATGTATTTGACCGGCCTGGATATGCAATCGCGCTACAAGGAGACGAGCCTGGCCGGGCTGGCCTTGAACCAGATCGAGTGCTAGCGCGGAGCCACGAAGGCGCAAACTTTATCGTGCGCGCGAGGAGCGGACTGCGTACATGAGCGTCTGCGACTCCGTCGTTCGTCCACTGTGCACATCGCACCGCGCATGGGAAGCAGAGAAGGACAAGACAGGAACGCGCGAACGACAGGAAATATAGTTGACGATTTTTCTACTCGATGCGCGTTTTTTTCTTGACATCGATGAAGGGCGAATCTATACATTTTTCAACTGCAATGTTGTTGTTGCAGGTTCGATGCAAAACCATCGAAAGGGAGAATAGGCAAATGGCAACCAAGAAAGCAGCCAAGAAGGCTCCTGCGAAGAAGGCCGCAAAGAAGGCCGCGAAGAAGTAGCAGCAATCCAACAAAAGGCAACACCCAGAGGGGGACGCGATCCGCGTCCCCTTCGGTGTATTTGCGATAAGGTAAAACTGGTTGCCGTGCGCGACCGCAGGTGAAGATCGACGAGGGAGAAGGACGATGACGCGCCGCCGCTGGATAGCCGAACGCTGGGACAAGACAACCGCAACATTGACGGGCGCGCAAGCCGCGCACCTGGCGCGCGTGCTGCGCGCGCAACCGGGCATGGAGGCCGACGTTGTGGCGGGCGGGTTTGTGTTTCGTGCGCGCGTGACGGAGGTGACGGCCGAAGAGGTGCGCTTCGAACTGGCGGAGGAGGTGGAGGCCGATCCCGCGCTGCCGGTCACGCTGGCGATGTCGGTGTTCAAGTTCGATCGCATGGAGTGGGCCATCGAAAAAGCGACGGAGTTGGGCGTGGCGGCGGTGGCTCCGATGATTGCGCAGCGGACGGAAAAGCATCTGGCGCAGGCGGCGGAGAAGCGCGTGGAGCGATGGAGAAGGATTGCGCACGAGGCAGCGCAACAGTCGCGGCGCTCGGATGTGCCGACGATCGAAGCGCCGTCGCCGCTGGCCGCGCGCGTTCAGTCGCCGTCCGGCGCGGTGCGCATCGTGCTGGCGGAGCAGGAACGGGCCACCACGCTGAAGCAGGCGGTGGAAGAGGCGATGGCCGCGGCGGGCCAGGACCTGCCGCAACTGGAGATTGCCATCGGGCCGGAGGGTGGCTGGTCGCCCGCCGAGGAGACGCTGTTTACGGCGAACGGATGGCGGGCGGTCACGCTGGGACCGCGCATTCTGCGCGCGGAGACGGCGGCGATTGCGGCGTTGAGCGTTGTGGCTTCGTGGATGGAGTAACCAGCGCAGTTCCAGAGGAAAAAGAAAAAGCGCGCGGGGTGGATGCCTCGCGCGCTTTGCCGTTTGTACTTAAGACGTCGATCGCTAGAAGTGCGCGCAGTGGACGAGCAGGCCGGCGAGCGCGCCGCCGATCAGAGGGCCGAAGACCGGAATGGGCGCGTAGCTCCAGTTCGACGAGCCCTTGCCGGGGATGGGAAACAAGGCATGAACGATGCGGGGTCCAAGATCGCGCGTGGGGTTGATGGCGTAGCCGGTGGTTGAGCCGAGGGAGAGGCCAATGCTCCACACCAGGCAAGCCACCAGCCATGGAGCAAGCGCGGGCGCGGGTCCGTTGGCGGCCACGCCTTTGGAACCGATAGCCATGGCCACCACAACCAGTACGGCGGTGCCGAGGATCTCGCTCATGAGGTTCCAGAAGGGCGCGCGGATGGCAGGGCCGGTGGAGAAGACGCCGAGTTTGGCGGCGGGGTCGGGGGTCTCCTTCCAATGCGGCCAGAAGTGGACGACCACCAGCACAGAACCGCAGATGGCGCCCAGGAACTGCGCCGACCAGTACATGGGCAACTGCGAGTAGTCGTTGTTCATCACAGCCACGGCGATGCTAATGGCAGGGTTGATGTGCGCACCGGCCGAGCCGAAGGCCTGCGCGGTGAGTACGCCGCAGAGCACGGCCATTCCCCACCCTACACAGATGACAGGCCAACCGGAGGACTCGCCGAAGGTCTTGCGCAAAGAGACGCTGGCGTTGACGCCGCCGCCGAGCAAAAGCAGAACGACGGAACCCATGAATTCGCCGAACCAGATCGAGTGCATTGAATGATCCTTTGCATACGTTTGCCTAGGTGCGGCCTGGCTGTAAAAGCCGGCTGCTGCAAACGGGAATCAAATTTCCGAACTCAAGCATTGTCCACTCTGGCACCTGCTTTCGCCAAGAGGGCGGCGCACGGTTGAGCGTTTGCGGTTGGACAGCCTGGAGAACCGCTCATCGATGGCTGCGGGGGGAGGATTACGTGGGGCGGAGGCTGGTGGTGGGATGATCAATAGAATGAAGACGGGCGGTGGGGCAATGAACGAGAGCGGCGCGGTACGCGGGCTGTTTGTGGGGCTGGCGACAATTGATCTGGTGTACGGGGTGGATGAGTTTGCGCAGCCGAACACAAAGATCGAGGCGAGGAGCCAGGATGTGTATGTGGGCGGACCGGCAACCAATGCGGCCATCGCCTTCAGCCACCTGGGCGGAGAAGCAGCGCTGGCAGCGGCAGTGGGGCGTCACGCGCTGGCTGGAGTGGTGCGCGCGGAGCTTGAGTGTTACGGCGTGCGGTTGGCGGATTTGAATGCGGAGTTTGAAGGCGTGCCGGCCATCTCCTCTGTGTCGGTGGATTGCAGCGGACGGCGCACGGTGGTTTCAGCGAATGCTGCGCGGATCGGCGCCAGCACTTCAGAACCCGACTTGGAACTGTGCGCGTGGGCCGATGTGGTGGAGGTAGACGGCCACCAGATGCAGGCCTGCCGGCAGTGGGCTGCGGCGGCGCGAGCGCAGGGCGCGCATGTGGTGCTGGACGGCGGTAGCTGGAAGCAGGGAACCGAGGAACTGCTGTCGCTCGTGGACACGGCCATCTGCTCGGCGGACTTCCGGCCGCCGTCGTGCGTGAACGAGGGCGAGACCATTGCTTATCTGGCCGCGCGCGGGGTGGCGCAAATTGCCATGACCCACGGAGGCGGGCCGGTGCACTGGACGCGCGGCGCGGAGACGGGACTGGTGGAACCGCCGCGGGTGCAGGCGGTGGACACGATGGGCGCGGGCGACATCTTTCACGGCGCGTTCTGCTTTGCGTGGGCGCAGGGGCGCGGGTTTGTGGAGTCGCTGGGCGAGGCGGCGGGGATTGCGTCGGAGTCGTGCCGGTTCCACGGCACACGGGCGTGGATGCGGCACGACTGACGAATGGAAGTGCCCGGATTATGGCTTCGTCGAAGGAACCGAGCCCGGCGTGGCGCTTTCGTACTTGTCCCAATGCGCGAGCAACTCGCTGACGACGGTGTGGCCGACGCGATAGGCGCTTTCGAGCGCGGGCAGGTAAGCGGAGTATGCGCCGACGCGCTGGCTGGAGAGGCTCTCGGCGGCGGTCAGATTGCGAGGCTGGCGGTCGTAGTTGCTTACCGTACGCAGTACAAGCACGCGATTGGGATCGACGCGATGGGCGCTGGCCAGGAACTCGATGGACTGTAGGGTGCCGGTGTCTTCCATGGCCGTGGTGGCGAATGTGCCTTTGCCGCCGGTGAAGTAGGGCAGCCAGCGCGCTGCCCATGCGTCCATCAGCTTGCCGTGCCAGAAGGTGGAGGAAGAGACCTCGTCGCCGAGGGCGACAAAGGGCGGACGATTTGCCGCCGCGCCGTCAAACTGTGCGCGGCTCTGGCGCAGTTTGTCGTTGTCGTCGAGCTTTACGCCGTGCGTGAGAGCGAAGGCCCAATCGACGAGTGAGGCATTGAGGGCGTAGGTCTGGCCGGGACGCGGCGCAGCGGGTTCTTCGTAGGGCTTGGACTTGCCGAGCGGAAGTATGCCGGTGGGCCAGTCGGCGGGGATTTCGCGCGCGTCGATCTCATAGCCGAGGTCGGCATCGACCACCCAGCGGGCCCATACGGCCGAAGCCAGCGAAACGCGGTCCGGACAGCCACCGGCGATGCCGGCGACGATCCAGTAGGTATGCGAAAAGTCGAAGCGGGGATCGAGGCCGACGGCCATGATGGTGGCGGCGGCGTGCGCGGTCCCGGCTCCGGTCAGGATGGCCATCTCGCCCGCATCGTTCATGCGCACGGCGTGATAGCCGGCGGCCAGCGGGAAGATGCGGTCCAGGTGGTCGCGCTCGACCCAGTACTGCAACTCGCCGGGTGCGTCGCCGGTGTCGTTGCCCTGCTCGAACATGGCGATGACGGCGACCTTGACAGGGATGGGACCAGGCTGCGCGGCGCAGAGCGCGGCGGCGCTGAAAAGGGCGGCGAGGGTGCAGGCGCTCAGCTTCATTGACTTCGATGGTAATGGAGAGGGGCAGGCCGCCTGCAGACTTGATCCGCGGATGCTATTCGCCGGGCACGAGCGGACGATGCGCGAGGCGCGCAAACGCCAGACGGGCCAGCGTGAGATAGGTGCGCGGGCGCAGCAGATCGCGCGCGCCTGGGTCGCAGTCGTCCCATTGAAAGTGAAGCTGGCGGAAGAGCCAGGCATCGCCGTGGCGCTCCAGAATTGCGGTAAGACGGAGAGGCCGCTGCGCGCCCCGATACTGAACCGCGCCGAAGGTGGCTACCCAGGCGATATCGCCGCTGGACCAGACAAGCGCCTTGTCCGCATCGAAGCGAAAGGTTCCCCAGGTCTGCCAGTCGTGTTGAATGAAGCCGCGAATCGCGTGGTGGCCGCGGGCCCACTCGGTGGGCGTGCCTTCGGAGCCGATCAGCACGATGTCGGCATCGCCGGGGAAGGTGCGCGCCATGAAGGCGTCGAGCTGCGCCACGTCGCGCTTTGCGTAGGCATCGTTGAAGGCGCGGAGGGCGGCGCGAACTCCGTCGCGGACTTCGGGAGGCGCGTCGCCGGCGGAGCCCAGCAAGCGAAGACTCTCGTCAGCGGGCGCCGCGTGCTTCAAATTTAGGCAACTGACGAAGCCCAGCACGAAGGCAGCGATGCCCAGAGCGATGAATGCGAAGAGTGTGAAAACCTTGCTGCGCGTAGATGCCGGCCTCAACTTGTTCTCCCCGGGGGAATGCCTGTGGAAACCATTGGAAATGGGAAGCTACAACGATACAGAACGAAACGATGGGATGGGAAGAACGGCCAGGATGCAGGGGGGGCGGCTGTTTCGAGCACATTCCAAGCCGACTCTGAGTAGGTGCGACCCCACCCATTTTCGCAAAGGGCGCGGAAATGGGTAGGGTACGGAGCAGATGGGCGTGCAGGCAGAGAGGAGTTAGCGGACGATCTCGAAACGCTCCCAGGGGGCATTGCAGACCGGGCAGCGCTCGTGCTCTTCCTCGTTCTCGCTGGTGTAGCCGCAGACAGGGCAGACGTAGAAGTCGCGGGCCGCGCCGATCCAACTGTCGAGTTTGCCGCCGGCCAGCAGGGCAATGGCCTCGCCGTAGAGACGGGCGTGGGTCTTCTCGGCTTCAAGCGCGTAGGTCATGGTGCGCATGGCGATCTTGTTATCGTGCTGCGTGGCTTCGTCGAGGAACTCCGGATACATGGTGTCGATCTCGTACTGTTCGCCGCCCAACGCAGCCTTGAGGTTGTCGAGGGTTCCCTTCACTTCCATAGCGTGAATCTGGCAGGCGGCCTCGCCGCCCAACTGCTTGATGACGCGGGCGTGGTTGGAGGCGTGGATCTGCTCGGCGCGGGCCGCGGCGCGGAAAAGGCTGGCAGCGCCGTGCAGGCCCTCCTCGTCGGCCTTGGCGGCGAACGCGGTGTATTTGGCGTTGGCGTTCGACTCGCCCTCAAAAGCGGCAAGGAGATTCCGAACTGTGACGGCGTGATCGGCTGCAACGGGCATGTGGCTTTCCTCCAGACTACGTTCAAAGCCTAAGGGGGGCTCGGGAGGGGCGCTGTGACGGCGGCTACAAGTGCAGGGAACAAGGGGGCAGGGATCAGGGATCAGGGGGTGGAGGCAGCGACGTAACGGAGTGGAACTTCGGAGCGATTTGTGGATTGTTCGGGCTGCGAAGGTGGAGTTTTGCTGCTTTGCGCGGGACAAACTGCACCGCTGCGCTGCTAAAATTTCCGGCATGGACACAATTCAATACAACCTGCCGCAGGAGCGCATTCCACGTGTGTGGACCAACATCCTTCCTGCATTGCCCAAGCCGATGGCGCCGCCGCTGCATCCGGGGACGCACCAGCCGATCGGGCCGGAGGATCTGGCGCCGATCTTTCCGATGGCGATCATCGCTCAGGAAGTGTCGATGGAGCCGGAGATCGAGATTCCGGAGCCGGTGCGGCAGATTTACGCGCAGTGGCGTCCGTCGCCGCTGTTCCGCGCGCGCCGCCTGGAGCAGGCGCTGGATACTCCCGCTCATATTTATTACAAGTACGAGGGCGTAAGCCCGGCCGGCTCGCACAAGCTGAACTCGGCCGTGGCGCAGGCTTTCTATAACAAGCAGGAAGGCACCAAGCGGCTGACGACCGAGACCGGCGCGGGGCAGTGGGGCTCGTCGCTGGCCATGGCCTGCCAGTTCTTCGGCATGGAATGCGAAGTGTACATGGTGCGGGTGAGCTACAACCAGAAGCCGTATCGCCGCGCGCTGATGGAGGCTTTTGGCGCCTCGGTGACGGCCAGCCCCAGCATGAATACCGAGGCGGGCCGCGCCATTCTGGCTGCGCATCCCGACTCGAACGGCTCGCTGGGCATTGCCATCTCAGAGGCTGTGGAACTGGCCGTGAAGGACCCGCATACCAAGTACGCGCTGGGCAGCGTGCTGACCCACGTGGCGCTGCACCAGACGGTGATTGGGCAGGAAGCCATCGAGCAGATGGAGATGGCCGGCGAGGAGCCGGACGTGATTGTGGCCTGCGCGGGCGGCGGCTCCAACTTTGCCGGGCTGGCGATGCCGTTCCTGGGCCGCAAGCTGAAGGGCAAGGGCAATCCGCGGCTGGTGGCCGTGGAACCTGCGGCCTGCCCCAGCATGACCAAGGGACCGTACGCCTATGACTTTGGCGACACGGGCCACCTGACTCCGCTGGTGAAGATGCACACGCTGGGCTCGACCTTCATGCCGCCGGGGATTCATGCGGGTGGACTGCGCTATCACGGCATGGCGCCGCTGATCTCGCATGTGCTGGACCTGGGGCTGATCGAGGCCGCGACCGTGCAGCAGTTAGATGCCTTCGCCGCGGGTGTGCAGTTTGCGCGCTCGGAAGGCATTGTGCCCGCGCCGGAGTCAAACCACGCGGTGGCGGAGACCATCCGTCAGGCGCTGGAAGCCAAGGCCGAGGGCAAGCCGCGCACCATTCTCTTCAATCTGAGCGGCCATGGCCACTTCGACATGCAAAGCTATCTCGACTACCAGGCAGGGAAACTGGAAAACTACGAGTACCCGGCCGAGGAGATCGCCATGGCGCTGGCGGGATTGCCGTCGTTCAAGTAGGGCTTTTCCCGGGTCAGGAACAACGAAGGCTATCCGCCAGGGTGGGGTGCCCAACCGATGCGGGCATTGCAGCCCGGGCCCAGGCGGGCTGCAATGCCCGCCTGGAGCAATAAGGAAAGACAAAGCGGAAGACCCGGCTGGGGGGAAGCCCGTTTGCGGAGGGTGAGTTTTCCGCGCTCCGAGTCTTCTTTGCCGCTGGGCCTCTGCCGTCTGGCGGCGGCTGCGGGCGGCCTTGTCAGGCTTTGGCGGTGACGGCGCGCATGATCATGCCCAACAGGGCTAGCGCCGCCGCTCCCCAGAACGCCGCTCCCATGCCGTGCACCGTGAAGCCGCTGACAAGGCTTGAGGCCAGCAGGATCATGCAGCCATTGATGACCAGGAGAAACAATCCCAAGGTAAGAATACTCAGCGGCAAGGTGACAATCTTCAGGATGAGGCCGATCGTGGCGTTGAGCAGTCCAATGACCGCCGAAGCGATGAGTGCGGGCCACAGCCCATTGACGTGAAAGCCGGGAACGATCCGCGACACGATCAAAAGAGCCAGGGCGCTGAGGAACCACTGAACCAGAAGCGAGGACATGGCGTACACCTCCTTGCAGCAAGCCGCCGCAGCAATACAGGCGCCCCGACTGCACGTGTTCCTAACGTATAGCACGGCGGGAGGCAGGATGAGCGGTGGAAGAGAGGAAAGGCCGGCAAAGCGCAGAACAGGACCGAGGAGGGCAGGTCCGTCGGCCGCTTTGGCCGCAGCCGACGCCATGGCGCAGGGGCAGACAGCGCCACAGCTCTGCCGGAAATGCGCACACGGATCGACGAGGCGGAAAGCCGATTGGTTCGGCTCTATTTTCACTCCGGGCATGTGAAGGCTGGAATTTCGAGCGAAAGAAATTGACGCCGTCAAAATTTTGCCGGCGCAGGTGGCAAGACTTGAGGAAAGCCGGCGGAAAATCGTCTAGAGTGAGAGGATGTTTGTGCGCAAAATCGCCGTGCGGCGCGTGGACGCGGAAGGCCAGGCACAGCCCTGCCCGCTGGCCTGGATCGACAACTTCGCCATGCGCAACTTTACCAACGACGCAGTCTTCGACGACACTCTGCCAGCTGCCGACGGTTTGCTGGAGACAGGCGCCCGCGTGCCACTGGAGCGACTGCAGGCGGCCCTGGAAGACTGGTTCCGGCGGAAGAGCTATCTGAAGGCAGGGGACCGGGTCGAGGTCGCGGAGTTGGCGCGGCAGGACGGCGATCAGGCAGCCTGTTCGCCGCCGCCGGGCTGAACGGCCAGGGCCGGAACCGCGGATGACGCCGACTTTGCCGGGGCGGCCGGTTCGGCAGCAGCGGCGGGAGCATTCCAGAGCGCCAACTCGGCCAGACGCCGGGCGCGCAAGCCCAGGTTCTTCTGCCCGGCGATCAAGTCCCAGCGGAGCAACTGCTCGCCCGCGGCCTGGTAACGGCCGCCGTTCAAGGCGCGCAGCAGGGTCGAACGGGCAAAACGCCCCTCGCCGAGGTTAAAGACGAAATCCACCAGCGCGTCGAACTGGTTCTGGCTGAGCGGCGCCTTGACCAGGCGCTCGACGGTCTGCACGGCATCCTGAACGTCGGCGCGCAGAATCTCGGTTGCCTGCTCCTCCGTGATGCCGTTCGGATACAAGCCGGGCTCGGTCAGCCGGTGGCCATAGCCGATGGTGGCCAGGCCGGCCGGGTCCTTGTAGGGATGAGCCCGGAATCCTTCAAATTTCTTGATCATTTCCAGTCCAGATTTGCTCAACTGCATGCATTCCTCCCTCAGAGGCGGCGAAGGCGTTTCCCAGTTCCTGAAAATCGACCGGAATCGGTGCAAAAAGGCATTTTCCTTGCGGGACGAGCCACTCCGCGAGAGTGCTCATCATCCAAGCAATGAGAACCGCTGTCCAAACCCCCGATTCCGACGCTAGCAAGAAGGCGGAATTAATCTGCAAAACCTGCGAGATCCGCCGCAGGAAGTGAACGGCGTACCTGTTGAGCAAGAAACCGTTCGGCGACCGCCGCCCGGGACGAAGGCGCAACGCGATCTTCCAGCGCCACCCCGGCCTGGCCCAGCCGGATTTTTACCAGAATCCTACATCCGCAGCCAAAGAAGGGCCGATAGGGGCAGGAGGGGAGAATACAGGGTGAAAAATCTCCAGAATGCACTACTTTTAGTGCATTCGATAAGTGAATGAGAGGTAAAGACTTATCTGTATTTTGTGGGTAAGTGGTCTATTTTTCAACAGAAATAGACGTGTCTCTCTCGACAATAGCGAGCACATAAGGTATCGAATTGGTAAAATGTACGAATGGTTATACGACGGAAATCACGCAACACGAGCACGCGATCTCCGCTGCGCATTTACGTGCTGGCGGGAGTCTCATCGGTTGCGCTGGCTGCGCTGGTGGTAACTCTGTCCACGCAGACCGTGCAGGCCTATGCAAAGTTCTCCCGACCTGCCCCAACCATGCAGTCGATTTCGCCCGTCACGGCCCCAACCCCGGCCGAACTGGCGCAACAATCCGCCATCAAACGGGGCGACCGGCTTACCGGCATTGCCTCCTGGTACGGTGGCGTGTTCAATGGACGGCGCACGGCAAGCGGCGAACGGTTCAACATGTATGCAATGACCGCCTGCCATCCGACTCTCCCTTTTGGGTCCATCGTGCGCGTGGTGAACAAGGAAAACAAGCGCTCGGTCGTGGTGAAGATCACCGACCGGGGCGATCTGGTAGATGAGGGGCGGATCATCGATCTGTCCTACGGGGCAGCCAAGCGTCTGGAAATGACGCACAACGGGCTGGCCAAGGTCGAGTTGGTGGTGCTGTCGCTGGGCCGGGACCTGGCGGCGAGATAAGCACCTGAAACTACGAAACTGAGAACGGCCAGCCTTCGGGCTGGCCGTATTGTTTTGCCCCCTCAACCCCCGCCTACCGCACCGGCTCCAGCAGCAGCAGCCACTCCTTGCCGTCCGGCTTGGTCCATTTCCCTTCGGAACCCGAAGCCGCCGTCTCGTTCCCGGTGCGCGGATCGATCCAGGTGGCCTTGTACTGTGGCGCGGGCAGCGCCCTGGTCACCGCGATGGAACTGCCCGACAGCGAGTAGAGGAGCACCGGCTCCGCCGCTCCTCCGGCCAGCACCCAGGTATGCTCCGGCGCGGCCACCCAGCCGTCCTTCGGCTCCATCTTCATCAAGGACGCGGCCAGATGCGCCGCCACAAATTGCGCCGCCACCTTGTCTTCGATAGGAACCGGCGCGGGAGCCTGTGCGCTGGCGGGCCGCTGGGGATACATCGAGGCCGACAGCTCCTGCGCGGTCGGCGGGCGTGTGGACCCGCGCGACACCAGCGCCGACTGCGACGCCGCCCCGGCCATCAGGATCGGGATCGGCCCCGCGCCCGCCTCCATCGGCATCAGCGCCTTCTCCGGATAGCGGTCGCGGTACTCGCGGACCTGCTTGTAGACCAGCTCGGGCGTGGTCGGCGGCGGCGTGTCGGTGTAACCGGGGAAGGCCCGCGCAATCAGCTCGCGGAAGGCATGGTTTTCGCCCGCCTTCGGCGCAAACAGCGTTCCGTCGGGCATGTACTCCCAGTAGCGCATGTCCACCACGGCCACCTGCGCGGCGCGCACCGGATCGGCCAGAATGGCGTCGGTCGTCTGCTTGCTGGTGGTCAGCGCGATGCGCACCTTCCTGCCGTGCTGCTGCTCCCACGCGCGCACCGTGTCCTGGAAGAACTGCTGGAACTCCAGCGGCCCGGCGTACTGGTAAGCCACGCCGAAGATCACGTTGGGCTGGTCCGCCAGCTCGTCCAGCGTATGCAGAATGTAGGCGCGGTGCAGAGCCTTCAGCGGCGCGTAGCCGGTGGAGTAGAACTCGTTGCCCTCGTCGCTGCGCCCATGCACGCGCAAGGGCGGCGGCTCCGGAAGTCCGGTGTCGTTGATGTTGTTGGCCGGCCGCCATGCGTAGTCGATCCAGTGCGGGCCGATCTCCAGCACGTTGTGGGTGTTGTAGAGGTCGTAGAAAACGATCAGCCCCTGTTTCGCCGCTTCGCGGGCAAACTCCCGCTGCCGCGCAAAGTAGAACGGGTTATACCGCGTCAGGTCGAACTTGCTCAGCCCGTCCCACGCGATTCCCTTGCCACTGCGCGCCCACGGAACCTCGTAGAACGGCGCCCACACATCGCCGTCGGCGCGATGCTCCACGGTGTGCGCGTCGCGCCGGTGCTCGTACCAGAGCCCCGGATTCACCTGGATCGAAACCATGCCGCGGCTCTTGAGCCGTGCCGCCATCTGCTCCAGGTCCTCGGTCAATCCCGGCGCAACCACGCCCGGCATGAAGCGTGTCACGCTGGAGCCGGTGGACTCCGCAGCCGTATACGGCGACGTATCGCCGCGCCACCACGCCTCGGTCTGCGACGGCCCCCACAGCGCCTTGCCGTCCACAACGAAGCGGCCATTCACAATCTCCACCGGATGCAACACAGGCGCGGGCGCGGAGGCCGTCTTCACATCCGAAAGCCGGAACTCCGCCACTCCGGCAACGCTCTCTGCCGGCAGCGGCTTGGCCGCTTCCAGATGCGCTCCGGTGCGCGCCGCAAGCTCCGCTGCGTAGAGCTGCGAAGGCGAGTTGACGGCGAAGTTGGGCGCATCCGGCGGGCCCAGCACCTCGATGCTCTCCGCCGTCGAGTTCCATACCAGCGAGTTGGCAGCCGTCCAGCCGGCGCCTTGCGCGCGCGCGAAGTCCATCAGCAACTGCAGCCGCGCGGGCACATGCACCTGCTCGTAGAGCACGCCCGATGCCCAGCCCTCGAAGGAGCCGCTTGCGCCCAGCGAGTGCTCGGCCGTGCAATCCAGAAAGACGTTTGGACCGCCCGCCAGCAAGCCGCTGGCAAAGTCGTTCGTGCCCAGTTCGCTCCAGCAGCGATGCACCAGCACCTGCTGGCCATTGACCACAAAGCTCTGACGCCGGTAGCCGCCCACTTCGGCAACCGGCGCCTCGCTGCGGCAGTCTTCCACTGTGATGCGCCGCCCGCGCCAGTTCACGCGCACCGCCGAGCTGGCAAAGTGCCGCGCCGTCACGTTGCGCACCCATGCGTCTTCCACGCGATCCAGCAGGATGGCAATCCACGCGTGCTCCTCGTCCTTGGGCAGCGCGGCATCGTAGCTGCTTTCGAGCGTCAGGTTCTCAATGCCGATATGCGCAGGCGGTACGTTCGCCACCACGCGCGCCACCGTGCCGCCGCCGTACTTCTGCTCGAGCGCCGTGGTGATGGGAGCGTCGAGAGTAACGGCGCTCTTCGCTCCGTCGATGGAGACGATGGTGCGATCCCACACCAGATCGTGCGAACCCGGCTTCCAGTCCAGCCGCTGATTGGCAAAGGCGCCCGGCAGGTCCGACATGCCCAGCGCACCAATCCACTCGCTGGTGCTGGGCCGGCGCAACACTACGCGGTCGCCCGCATGAAGCCCCTCCACCGAGGCAAGCGTCAGCGCCAGACTGCCCGAGGGCGCATCGCCCGCCACCGCGATCGCCTTGTCCAGTTGCGCATCGCTGCCAGCGCCCACCTCGATCAGGGTGCGGCGGCCCGTACCCTCGGCAACGATGGTTGTGTTCTTCACGCCCATGCCGCGCAGCACCACCCCGCTCGCGTTGAGATGCAGTTGACCCTTCACATGAAAGCGGCCCGCGGCCAGCAGCACCGCGCCGCGAAAGCCGTCCGCGCCCATGGGCCGCTCGGCCACGCGATCCAGCGCGCCCTGGATCAGCGCCGTATCGTCGCCGCCGCTCGGCCTGACGACGAGCACGGCCTTCACCAGCGGCAGCGCGCGGCCTCCGCCCTCATAGCCCGCATACGAAAAATCGATATGCGCCGGATTCAGAGGAATCGGCGCAGCCGCACGCGCCACAGGGATTGCGCAGGCGCAGGCCAGCACGCTGAAACCTGCAAGACCGGCAAGACGGATCGATGAAGTCATCGGAGACACCCTTCTGATGAAGCAAGGTCAGAGGCCGAAGGGCCGCACGCGCGGTACGGTCCCCGCGAAGATTCCGTTGCGGCCGCGATAGAATTCGACGATCTTCGCTCAGTCAATCTGTTTTTCGTGAGGGCAGCGTGCCAGTTTGTGGACGCCGTCGGCTGCCGCGCGGCGTAGTTATTGTACGGTTGTTCCGCGAAATGCCACAAGGCAATGACGACGATTGACGGGCGCTCGATCGATAGGGCCGTGAAGATCCGCTTCCTGCTTTCCCGTCCCGGAACTTGTTGCGCCCGAAGCCTGGCGCTCGATCTGGCTGTCAAACTGCGCGGGCATCGTCGAAGGCAGACCGGTTGCCGGCGCGCGGCGGCCAACCATCGGGGAGTGAGACTCACCCTTCGCATGGAGGAAGAGGTCTGGAGAAGCGCCATTTTCCTCCTGGAGTCCACGGGACTTTTCCCCGTCCGCGCAGGAGCGGATGAAGTTCCCCGCCGCAGCGCCGATGAACACCGTGTGGGCGTCTCTGTCGGCGTGTGCCGGGGGCGGGGGCTGGGTGAGAACAGAGGCGCAGGCTGGGTGAGAACAGGGGCGCGGGGCTCAGGGGCGCTGGGATTGCAGGGGGAGTGGAGAGGCGTAGCCGATGGAGCGAATCGAACTGCTGGAAGCGGCGCTGGACAGTCTTCCCGACGGTCTGGCGGTGTTGGGCCGGGGCGGGGAGACGGTCTGCTGGAATCAAGCGGCGGAGGCCATTACCGGTTTTGCGGCGATTGACCTGCTGGGGCGTCCCGCGCCGGAAGCGCTGAAGCCACTTCTGGATGGGGCGCCCGCCGCCGAGACAGCGGCGGAGGACATGGGCGGTGTGGGCCGCTGGCGGATGCTGCAGTTGCGCCACAAGCTTGGACATGCAGCGCCAGTGATCGGACTGGAGTTGACACTGCGCGACGGGCTGGGAAGCAGGATTGGCAGGGCGGTGCTGTTTCATCCGGCGGAGAGGCTGGACGCGCTGCCGCACGGAGAGGCCGGAGACAGCCGGGTGGTGGCTGCCAGCCAGCAGGAGTTGGAAGAGCAGTTGCGGCAGAAGTTCGAGGACTTTCTTGACGGCGGCTCGCCGTTTGGCGTGCTTTGGATCGGCGTGGATCAGGCCAGCGAGTTGCGCCGAACGCATGGAGCGGGCGCTTGCGAGGCCATGCTGGCCAAGGTGGAACACGCCCTGCAGCAGGGTTTGCGGCCGGTGGACGAGATGGGCCGGTGGGGAACCGATGAGTTCCTGGTGATTGCCCATGAACGCACCGAGGAGATGCTGGCCGCGCATGCCAGGACGCTGGCGGGGCTGGCGCGCACGGCGGACTTCCGCTGGTGGGGCGACCGCGTGCAACTGACGGTGAGTATCGGCGTCAGCCAGGCGGAGCGCGGCGAGAGCGGCAGCGCCGGAGTCCAGACGCTGGCCCAACTGCTGCAGCGGGCGCAGGAAGGAATGGAAGCAAGCATTCACGCAGGAGGCAACTGCATTACGCCGCCGCCGGGGGGGAAGACATGTTTGCCATCATCGGCATTGTCATCGTATTCGGAGCAGTAATTGGCGGCTTCCTGATGGAGAAGGGGCATATGGCCGTGCTGATGCAGCCGGCCGAGCTTCTGATTATTGCCGGAGCCGCCGCGGGCACACTGTTGGTTGCGAATCCGATGCATATCGTGAAGGGCGTGGCGGGCGGGCTGCTGGGCGCCCTGAAGGGCTCGCCGTTCACCAAGCAGCGCTACCTGAGCACGCTGAAGATGATGTATCAGTTTCTGAACAAGGTGAGGAAGGAAGGGCTGCTGAGCGTCGAGATGGACGTGGAAAAACCCGAGGAGAGCGGCGTCTTCAAGAACTATCCGGAGTTTCTAGGCGACCATCACGCCGTGGATTTTCTCTGCGATACGCTGCGTACGGCCATCACCGGCGGCGTGGAGCCGTTCGACATGGATCAGATGATGGAACTGGACATGGAAGTGCATCATCACGCCGCGATGCAGCCGGTGAACGCGCTGACGACGGTGGCCGACGCGCTGCCCGGGCTGGGGATTGTGGCGGCGGTGCTGGGCGTGGTGATTACGATGGGCGCCTTGGGCGGGCCTCCGGAACAGATTGGCGAGAAGGTGGCGGCGGCCCTGGTGGGAACCTTTCTGGGCATTCTGCTGTGCTACGGAGTGGTGGGGCCGGTCAGTTCGAACATGGGCAAGGCGGCCGACGACCATAACGAATATTTGCATGTGCTGCGGGTGATGATTCTTTCGTTTCTGAAGGGCGCCGCGCCGATGATCGCCATCGAGATGGGACGCAGGGCGATTCCCGCACATGCGCGGCCGAGCTTCGACGAGATGGAGAAGAACTGCAAGGGCGGCGGCGTAGAGGCAGCGGCAGCCTAGCGCCGCGGGAAAGAGCAAACCGAAATGGCAGACAACAGGTCGCGCCCGATCATCGTCATCAAGAAGATTGCAGGCCATGGAGGCCACCACGGCGGCGCGTGGAAGGTGGCCTATGCGGACTTTGTGACCGCGCTGATGTCGCTGTTCATTGTGCTGTGGCTGATGGGGGCGAGCGAGAAGGTGAAGAGGGCCGTGGCGGGCTACTTCAACGATCCCAAGGGCACGGCGGCGCAACTGGGCACCACGATGACAGGAACCGGCGAAACCGTTTCGCAGGCGGACCAGAAGAATCTTGAACAACTGAAGGAAAAGCTGGAAAAGGAGATCAAGGACAAGAAGGAACTGGAAAAGCTGATGAAGCAGATCGAGATCACCATCACCTCGGAGGGGCTGCGCATCGAGCTGATCGAGGACACCAATGGAACCTTCTTCCAGAGCGGCAGCGCAAAGCTGAGCGGCAGCGGGCAGGCGCTGCTGGTGTTGCTGGCGGCGGAACTGAAGACGCTGCCCAATGGGCTGCTGATCGAGGGACACACCGACGCCGCGCCCTACTCTGCCGATACCAGCTACTGCAACTGGGAGCTTTCAGCGGATCGCGCCAATGCGGCGAGGCGGCTGCTGCAGCAGAACGGTGTACGCTCCGACCAGGTGACGCAGGTGCGCGGCTATGCAGACCAGTTGTTGAGGGTGAAGAGCAACCCCTACGATCCCTCGAACCGGAGAATCTCGATTCTGGTGAAGAACGCCGACGGCTCCACGCTGCCGCCTACCCGCAGTGTGCGCGTTGTGAGCGGAGCCGCCCCCGCTGTCACGCCGCCCAAGAGCGGCGACGCAACAGCCAGCCAGCGCGCGAACCAGCCCCAGGGGCCGGCGAAACCGCTCCCATCAGCGCCTCCGCCCGCGGCGCAGCCGGCGAAGCTGGGGGCGATCCAGAGACTGATGGGGATATTGCCGGGCGGGAAGAAGTAGCTCAGGCGAAGGGCTTTCGCGTGGATACGGGCGCGCCAGTTTCGCGGAGCGGAACCACGCCCTTCCGCGGGGTGGATAAGAAGGCCGGGAATGCGCAGGGCAAACGCATCCAGATTCTCATCGGTAAAGGAAAAGAAGGACTGCGTTGCCGATTGGATTCCTGCGCTGTTACAAGACCGGTCATGGAAGGCGACAGGCGAGATTTTGATGCGTTTTCCCTGCGGGAATGCGTCCTAGTCAAGACGCGGGCCGAGGAAATGGTGTAGTCTGGTGAGCGAGTCAGAAAGCGTTTACCAGAGGTGCACTTCCCATGAGTATCGTTGCCGGCGTTGACTTTGGCACTTTGAGCGTTCGCGTCACACTTGTCGATAGCCAGAAGGGTCCCATCGGGACGGCATCGGCCACCTATCCGCTGCATCGCAAGCGCGAGGACCCGGACCACGCGACCCAGTCGCACCAGGACCAGATGGCGGCGCTGGTAGAGGCCACGCGCAGCGTGTTGCAGCAGACGGGCGTGGACGGCGGCGCGGTGGAGGCCATTGCGCTCGACACCACGGGCTCCAGCGTGATCCCGGTCGGCGAGGGGCTGGAACCGCTGGACGAGTACTACCTGTGGTGCGATCACCGCGCTCATGCAGAGGCGCAGGAGATTACGGCCAAGGCGCACGAACTGGGCTTTGAGGGCATCGAGTGGTGCGGGGGCGTGTACTCGCACGAGTGGGGCTTCTCAAAACTGCTGCACTGGCTGCGCCACAACCCCGAGAAGCGCGGCAAGTTTGTTACGGCGCTTGAGCACTGCGACATGGTTGCGGCCACGCTCTGCGGCATCACTGAAGCGAGCCGGTTGAAGCGCTCGATCTGCGCCATGGGGCACAAGTGGATGTGGAACCCCAAGTGGGGCGGGTTGCCGCCGGAAGAGTTTCTGGTGGCCGTGGACCCGCTGCTGAAAGGCGTGCGCGAGAAGATCGGCGGCGAGTACCTGACCAGCGACCATCTGGCCGGGCGCCTTTCCGCGCAATGGGCCGAGGCCCTGGGACTGAAGACGGGGATTCCCATTCCGGTGGGGGCATTTGACGCGCACTGGGACGCCATCGGCTCGAACTGCAAAGAGGGCGACGCGGTGAACGTGGTGGGCACTTCGACCTGCATTATCGCCATGGCGAAGAAGGCGGAGTTGGTGCCGGGCGTTTGCGGCGTGGTGCCGGGCAGCGTGCATCCGCAGTATACGGGCATCGAAGCGGGCCTCTCGGCAGTGGGCGACATCTTCGACGCCATCGCCAGGCGCGCGGGCAAGCCGGTGAGCGAGCTGAGCGAAGGCCTGGACGACTATAAAGCCGGGCAGACCGGCCTGCTGCGGCTGACATGGGACAACGGCGACCGCACAGTGCTGGTGAATCCCGAACTGGGCGGCGTGACGCTGGGCTGGAACATGGTATCGACGGCGCAGGACGAGCTGTTCGCGGCCATCGAAGGCACGGCGTTCCACACGCGCATCATCCTGGAGCGGATGGCCGAGCACGGCGTGCGCATTGACCGCGTGATCAACGCCGGGGGCATTCCGCAAAAGAGCGAAGTGCTGAACCGCGTTTACGCCAACGTGCTGAACAAGCCGGTGCTGGTGCCGTCTGGGATTCCGACAAGCCTTGGCTCGGGCATCTTCGCACTGCTGGCGGCAGGAGTGTACAAGTCGATTGAAGAGGCGCAGGCGGCTGTGTGTTTGCCGCTGCGCACGGTCGAGCCCGATGCGGAGCAGGCGGCCGTTTACGAGCGGCTCTACCAGCTTTACCGCGCGGTGTACTTCGCGCTGGGCACGCGCACTGCCGCGCCGGCAGCGTTGGGGGCGGTGTTGCCGGAGTTGCGGAAGATCGCGGCCGAGGCGCGTAAGGCGTAGCCACTCTGCTCGTGCGGTGCGGAACTTTTTGCCCGCGCCGCGTCTGGAGCGCCCTCGGCAAGGTGTAAACTGGCGCCGAGGAAAAACCGATGAATAGGACAAGCTACCCGCAGGCGGTGCACCCACAGAGGGGCACCGCCTGCTTATTTCTTCGCGTGCTTGCGTTCGCTGTCATCGTGGTGCCTTTCTTTGCAGGATTTGCGGCGGCGCAAAGCCGTGCCAATCCGTTCGATGGCTCCTGGGTCAATATCGATTCAACCTCGCGCGGCATGGCCATGATCGAAATTGCCGGTAACATGATCCATCCCTACGGCGCATGCCAGCCCCGTTTTTGCGACATGGGCGAAATCAAGGCCAGCAGCTTTGCGTACAGCGTGAATGGGGGAGCGCCCGCTGCGCTGTTTGCCGAAGCGAACCAGGGCTTTGCCGAACAGAAGATCGTGGTAGTTCTGGAGCAGGGAGACAGGCTGCGCGTGGAAGTCCTCACCCACTTCACCGATGGGTCGCATCGCGCGGACTACTACATGGTGGGCTACTTCATGCGCGGCCGGCAACCCTACTGAGGCCGAGGCAGCAGCAAATCACTGTTGCTGCTGCTGCACCTGCTGCATGTCAATGAAGGGGACGGCGGGGGCGGGAGGCTGTTGGGCGCGTTCGACTAGCACGCTCCAGTCCTCGGGAATGGGCATTTTGCGGTCGAGGGCAGGCGGCTGCTCGCTGGCTTCGACGTGGACGGCGACGTAGAGTTCGCTGTCGGTCTTGCCGCGGAAGATGCCGTGGGTGGGCGGCACGTCGGCGTAGTCGCGGCCCACGGCGGTGCGGATGTGGCGATGGTGGGCGACAAGGTTGTTGGTGGGGTCGAAGCCCACCCAGCCGAGCTGAGGAATGAACGCTTCAACCCATGCATGCGTGGCGTCGGGCGTGGAGCGGTCGTGGTCCTCGCGGCTGCGGTAGAGATAGCCGGAGACATAGCGCGCGGGGATGCGCACGTGGCGCAGCAGCGCGATCATGGTGTGCGCAAAGTCCTGGCAGACGCCCTTGCCGTTGACGATGGCCTCGTCGATGGGCGAATCGACGCGCGTGGAGCGCGGTTCGTAGTCGAAGTAGTCGAAGAGGCGCTGGTTGAGTTCCTGCACCAACATCAGTGGGTCGTCGCGGCGGGTGACGCCCATCTGCTTTGCCAGCAGGGTGAGCGCGGGCGTTTCGACGGCGAAGGCGGAGGGCAGCAGCATCTCCCAGTAGTCGCCGGTTTCGATGAGCGCATCCAGCTCGGCCCATGCGTCGGGCGCGAGGAAAGCGGGGATGTCCGCGGCTGGCTGCAGCTCGACGATGGACTCGGCGACGATGACCAGTTGGTTGTGTTCGCCGGGAATGTCGAAGTGCTGGATGTTGTTGCCGAGGTGGTCGCGATAGCTGAAGACGCGGCAGCGCGGGCTGACGGAGAGTGAGAAGTTGAGGCAGTGCTGGTTGGAGTCGGAGCGGGGATGCATGCGCGTCTCCATGATGCTCTCGCTGATGGGCTGCGAGTAGCGGAAGCGCGTGAGGTGGCGAATGGAGTAGAAGTTCATGGCCGGCTCCGTTGGGGAAGCGTTGAACAATGTCTTGATCCTGGCTTTGATTCCCTCGGGGGCTAAAGCCCTCTTGATTTCAAAGCAGTTAACGTACGGGCTGAAGCCCGTACCCTTCACCGATTGAGTTATTCCGCAGCCTGTAAAGCTCCGATCGACTATTTGTGTTTCCATGTACGGGCTAAAGCCCGTACCCTTCGGCGATCGTTCTTCCGCTGTTCTCCTGCCTCAAATGGTTCTTCCGCTTTAAACAGCCAGCGCGGACTGGATGGAGTAGTGCACGTAGTTGCGGTAGATCTGCTCGTGGATGCGCACGCACTGCTCGCGGATGGTGTGCAGAAAAGCGGTGGTGTCGCCGAAGCGAATTTCGTCGACGGTGGTGTATTCGAGCATGGCGTGGAGACGGCCGATGCCTGCCGTAAGTTCCTCGGGCGAGCGGCGTCCGCCGGTGCGCTGGATGGACTCGATGGCGTTGCGGATGGTGTCAACGCAATACCGAATTGCGTGGGGAAAGTCGCCGTTGAGCAGCAGGAATTCGAGGATGCGTTCCGGGACAATGTCGGCTGTGTACACCTGGCAGTAGGCTTCGAAGGCTGTGCAGCAGCGCAGCAGTCCAACCAGCTCGAGATACTGGTAGCCGGCGCCTTCGCGGTCCTGCGCATGTGCCAAAGCCGGTCCGTAGACTTCCAGCAGGGTGGCCGTGGCGTAGGCGCGCTCCAGATAGCGGCCCAGGCGGATGAACTGCCAGCCTTGCCCGTGAATCATGGTGGAGCCGCCCACACCCTGGAACAGGTGGATGCCATCGACGACGGAAGCCAGCGTGTCGTTGATGTTGGAGTTGAACTGCTCCTGCGCGTTGGGCGAATGCATCTGGTGGTAGAGGCGATTGAGGCGCTGCCACTGCTCGGTGGAGATTTCCTCGCGCACCTGGCGGGCGTTTTCGCGCGCGCCATTTACGCAATAGGTGATGGAGGCGGGGTTGAGCCCATCGAAGATGAGCTTGCGGGCCATGCCTTCCAGATCGCCATCCCATTCGAGTCCGGCGGGCTTGCCTAGGGCGGCCAGCAGATGCTTCCAGTGCTCCTCCGCGCCTTCGCCGCTGTCGTCGAGCATCAGGCCCATGGTGACGTCGAGTTGGCGCGCGGTGTTCTCGGCGCGCTCCAGGTAGCGGCTCATCCAATAAAGGCTGTCGGCGACTCGGGATAGCATGGGAGACTCTCCGGTTGAGGGTGGTTGTCGAGAGGGCAGCACCGTTGGCTGCCTACGGTTCGCAGCGCCCCTACGGGGCGCGTTCTCGCGATGGTGATCTTTTCCCAGGATTGCGCTTCGCTTCATCCTGGGCTATTTTCGCCTCCTCCCTACGGGAGGAAAAGCGGTGGCGACAGGCGGCTATCGATCCGGCCCAAAAGATTTGCATCGTGCGACCCCACCCCATTGATCCGGCTCTTAAATACTGACCTGCTCTCCCACCCATTTCGCGATGAAACCTGCGAAATGGATGGGGCACGGTGCTATCGATCCGGCCCGAAAGATTTGCGTTGTGCGGCCCCACTCTAGCCACAAAAACAAAGGCGTCGCGAGAGTGGGGCGCCCGATCGGTGTTGCGATACTTGAGGGCCGGACCAGTAACATCGGAACGAATCTGTTGACGAAATCCATTGCAGCGATTGCGTCGTGGTTATTCCAGAACCCAGGTGTCTTTACTGCCTCCGCCCTGCGAGGAGTTGACCACCAGTGAGCCTTTCTCAAGAGCGACGCGGGTTAGGCCGCCGGGGACGATGTTGACCTTGTCGCCATAGAGCACGTAAGGCCGCAGATCGACGTGGCGGGGTTCGAGGCGGTCGCCGATGAGGCAGGGCGCGCGCGAAAAGTCGAGCGTGGGCTGCGCGATGTAGTTGCGCGGATTGGCCTGAATCTGCCGCGCAAACTCCTCGCGCTGGCGGGCCGTTGAGTGCGGGCCGATCAACATGCCGTAGCCACCGCTTTCGCCCACGGCCTTGACCACCAGCTTGTCCAGATTGGCCAGGACGTGTTCGCGCTCCTTGTCCTCGCTGAGCAGGTAGGTCTCAACGTTGGGCAGGATGGGATCTTCGTCCAGGTAGTAGCGGATCATGCGCGGCACGTAGGCGTAGACGGCCTTGTCGTCGGCCAGGCCGGTGCCGAAGGCATTGGTGATGGTGACATTGCCGGCGCGGTAGGCGTTGAAGAGGCCGGGGCAGCCGAGGGATGAGTCGGGGCGGAAGACCAGCGGATCGCTGAAGTCGTCGTCCACGCGGCGGTAGATAACGTCCACGCGCTTGAGGCCGTCGGTGGTGCGCATGTAGACGATGTTGTCGTGCGTCACCAGGTCGCGGCCTTCCACCAGATCGATGCCCATCTGGCGAGCGAGGAAGGTGTGCTCGAAGTAGGCGGAGTTGAAGACGCCGGGCGTGAGCAGCACGATGTTCGGCTCGGGACGGCCCTCGGGCGCAAGCGAACGCAGCGTGGAGAGCAGCACCTGCGGATAATGCTCGATGGGTCTGACGCCGTAGCTCGAGAACAACTGCGGGAAGGTGCGCTTCATGACGCGGCGGTTGGTGAGCATGTAGCTGACGCCGGAGGGTACGCGCAGGTTGTCTTCTAGGACAACGAACTCGCCGGTGTTCAGGCGCAGCAGGTCGGAGCCGACCACGGCGATGTAGACGTTGCGCGGCACCTGCAGGCCGCGCATCTGGCGGCGATAGTGCTTGCAACTGTAGATCAGTTCGCTGGGAATGATTTTGTCGGCGAGAATGCGCGCGTCGGAGTAGACGTCGCGCAGGAAAAGATTCAGGGCGGTGATGCGCTGGGTCAGGCCGCGCTCGATGCGGTCCCACTCCTGCGCGGTGATCAGGCGCGGCAACAGATCGTAGGGAAAGATGCGCTCAGTGCCTTCATCGCGGCCATAGACCGTGAAGGTGATGCCCTGGGTCAGGAAGGAGAGGTCGGCGGACTGTTTGCGGCGCTGGAGTTCGTCGGCTGGCAGCGCGGCCAGGGTTTCGGCGAGGGCTTGGTACTGTGGCCGCAGAGCACCTGTGGCCTCGCGCATCTCGTCGAAGGCGTGGTCAAGCTGATAGTCACCGAATAACGCTTCCAGTTCGACGGGATGGCCAGCGTTCATGGGCGCGAATAGCTTTCCGAAAAGAAATCAGGGCGCCGGAGGATCAGGAGCGGTGCCCCCACCCGGCGGATGCAGAACCTCCGCCAACCTCTCGATCCCACACGGCAGGACCCTGTTTTCATCTTGTAACACGCTGGATATAAGGGAGGCATCAGGAAAGAGTGCGGGGGATGGATGCCAATCGCCGCGGGCGGTGCTGTAGTCTGTTGTATTCAGGAGAACTGTGCCAATGATTGCCCTGTCCCGCCTGCCTGTCTACGCACTCGCCCTGCTTCCGCTTGCGCCCGCCGTGGCGCAGGGAACCGCAGACAAAACGCCGATCCGCATTGTCGCCGATCTGACGGATGCGCCGCGCAAGCTGTTCCACGCGGAGATCGATTTGCCGGTAACGGCAGGGCCGCTGACGCTGACCACGCCGAAGTGGATTCCCGGCCACCATATGCCCTCGGGCCCGGCGGAGGCGATTACCGGCGTGGTGTTTACAGCCAACGGGCAGACGCTCCAGTGGCGGCGCGACGATGTGGACCTGTACCAGTTCCACCTGACGATTCCCAAGGGCGCGACCACACTGCACGCGCATCTGGATTGCATCGTGACTGCGCGCATCAGCCAGAAGCTGGCGGCCCTGGAGTGGGAGAGCCTGCTGCTGTATCCGGCTGCGAAGCCGGTGCGGTCGATCGCCATTGAGCCCGCGGTGAAAGTCCCCGCCGGATGGGGCATTGGCACTGCGCTGAAGCCGGTGGGCGAGGGCGCGTATCCGGTTCCGGCGGCGGGAGCAACGACACACTTTGCCGTGACGAACGTAGAGCAACTCGAAGATTCGCCCATCATCGCGGGCGCGTACTTCCACGAGTTTCCGCTGGCCCCGGAGATCAACCCAAAGCACTTTATCGACGTGGTTGCGGACTACCTTGAGGACGCCCAACTGCGGCCGGCGCTGCTGGCCGAGTTGAACAACCTGGTGCGCGAGGCCGATGCGCTCTACGGCTCGCATCACTACGGCGTGTATCACTTCCTGCTGACGCTCTCCGATGTGGCTGGCGGGGAGGGGTTGGAGCATGGGCAGTCGTCGGACAACGGCGTGGGCGAAAAGGGCTACGCCGATGCTGCGCATCAGTTGCTCGAGGCCGAACTGCTGCCGCACGAGTTTACCCACTCGTGGAACGGCAAGTATCGCCGGCCCGCGGGGCTCTATCAGCCGGACTTTGCCACGCCGCAGCAGGGCGCTCTGCTGTGGGTCTACGAGGGCATGACGCAGTACCTGGGCAACGTGCTGGCGGCGCGCGCAGGGCTTGAATCGCAGGCCGAGTATCGCGACAAGCTGGCCATTTCGGCGGCGAATCTGGACATGAAGCCGGGGCGTGAATGGCGCTCGACGGGCGATACTGCGGTTGCGGCCAGCGTGTTGCGCGGCCGCGAGATGGCGTGGTCCAACTGGAAGCGCGGGCAGGACTACTACCAGGAGGGCGAGCTTCTATGGCTCGATGCCGACACACTGATCCGCAAGCTGACGGAGAACAAGAAGTCGCTGGACGACTTTGAAAAAATCTTTCTGGGCAAGGGCGGCAACACCGACGCGCTGATTGTGCCCTACACGTTCGATGAACTGGTGACTGACCTGAACGCCGTTGCGCCCTACGACTGGGCCACGTTCCTGCACGATCGCGTGGACAGGATCAACCCGCGCGCGGATGTGGCCGGCATTGAGCAGGGAGGGTACAAGCTGGCGTACAAGGACAAGCCCAGTGCAACGGAGCGCGCCGCATCGGCCACTCCGGGCGCGCGCGGGCGCGGCGGCTTCGACTGCTGGTTCTCGCTGGGCGTGCGCATCGGCAGCGATGGGCTGATTAGCGATGTGCGCTGGAACGGTCCGGCGGACAAGGCGCGCCTGGCCCCGGGCGACAAGATCGTCGCCATCGGCGATCAGATCTTCTCCACCGATGCGCTGCGGGCCGCAATCCGCGCGGCGAAGACGAGCACGGAGCCGATGCGGCTGCTGGTGCAGGCCGACAGCTTTGTGCGCACGGTGAATGTGGACTACCACGACGGCGAACGCTATCCGGTGCTGGAACGCACGGAGGGCACGCCTGCGCTGCTGGACGAGATCACGAAGCCGAGGACGACGCCGGAGAAGGCTCCCGAGGCGAAGCACGACGAAGAATAACGCGCGAGCAGAGAATCTTCCAAGCGGGTGTAGACGGGAGATTCCTTGCTATCCCCTCCATTTCCGCAAAGAGACGCGGAAATGGAGGGGCAGGGAAGCCGATAACAAAGCGAGAATGCTCGAATCGGCGTACAAGAAAAGTTAGAGGAGGCAATTCCAGCAATGCTGAAGATGCTGAAGCTGCACCGTTTTGTTGCTGTTTTGTTGATGGGCGTGGGATCTGTGTGCGGCGTTGCGCAGCAGGCAACCCCTGCGCCGACGGATGACTTTGTCCGCTCGCACTACACCAAGTACGAGTTCCGCATTCCCATGCGCGACGGCGTGCGGCTGTTCACTTCGGTCTACGTGCCGAAGACGGGCGCGTTCGCCGATGCAGGGCCGTATCCCATGCTGATGGACCGCACGCCCTACAGCGTTGCGCCGTACGGCGAGGACAAGTATCCGCAGCGCCTCGGCCCGTCGGACGAGTTCGAGAAGGGCGGCTACATCTTCGTCTACCAGGACGTGCGCGGGCGCTGGATGAGCGAGGGCGAGTTTGTCGAGATGCGTCCGCACATCGACCAAAAGAAGTCGCCGAAGGATGTGGACGACTCCTCGGACATGTACGACACCATCGAGTTCCTGCTGAAGCACGTGGAGAACAACAACGGCAAGGTGGGCATCTGGGGCATCTCGTATCCGGGCTTCTACACGTCGGCTTCCATCATTGACTCGCATCCGGCGCTGGTTGCGGCCAGTCCGCAGGCGCCCATGACCGATCTCTTTCATGGCGACGACTCGTATCACAACGGTGCCTTCAAGCTGTCGGCCACGTTTGGGTTCTACCAGTTCTTCTTTCCGCAGAAGAATCCGCTGGAAGAGGAGCGCGGAGTCAGCTTCGACTATGGCACGCCGGACACCTACAAGTTCTACTTGAACGCGGGCAACCTGGCGAATCTGACCCGGCTGATGAGCGTACCGACGCGGCTGTGGGACGACGAGTTCAAGCACGACACCTTCGACCAGTTCTGGAAGGCGCGCGATCTTTCGCAGCACATGAAGAATGTGAAGTGCGCGGTGCTGGTGGTGGGCGGATGGTTCGACGCCGAGGATTTGGAGGGACCCTTCCGCACCTTTGACGCCATCGCAAAATTCAATCCGCAGACGCCGGCCACGCTGGTGGAAGGCCCATGGGTGCACGGTGGATGGATGCGCTCCGACGGCAGCCACCTGGGCGATGTGCAGTTCAACGCGCAGACCGCGGAGTACTTTCGCGCCAACGTGCAGTTTCCCTTCTTTGAGCATTATCTGAAAGGCAAGGGAGCGGCGCAGCCCAGGGCCGTGGTGTTTGAGATGGGCGCGAATGTGTGGCACAAGCTCGACACGTGGCCGCCCAAGGCTGCCGCGCCGCAGACGCTCTACTTCCACGCAGGCGGCAAGCTGAGCTTCGATCCGCCGGCGGAGACGGCCAGCAAGGACGAATACTTGAGCGACCCGAGCCATCCCGTGCCGTTCGTCGGCTACACCACGGACACGGTGCCGCAGCGCTTCATGGTGGACGATCAGCGCTTTGCCAGCTACCGGCCGGACGTGGTGACCTATCAGACCGAGCCGCTCACGGAGGACGTGACCATCGCCGGACGGATCGCGCCGCACCTGAAGATTGCAAGCTCGGGCACGGACTCGGATTTTGTGGTGAAGCTGATCGACGTCTATCCGGAGAACTATCCCGATCCGGCGGAGACGCTGCGCACGGGCAAGCGCGTGCTGGACGCGCCGCCGCTGCACATGGGCGGCTACCAGCAGTTGGTGCGTGGCGAGCCCTTCCGCGCCAAGTTCCGCGCGAGCTGGGAAAAGCCCGAGCCGCTCACGCCGGGCAAGCAGACCAGCATCGACTTCTCCATGCCGGCTGTCTACCACACCTTCCGCCGCGGTCACCGGATCATGGTGCAGGTGCAGAGTTCGTGGTTCCCGCTGGTCGATCGCAATCCGCAGACCTTTACGGATATTCCCTACGCAAAGCCGGATGAGTTCCAGAAGGCGACCGAGACGGTCTTCCACCAGAAGGACGCGGCTAGCGGCGTTGAAGTGATGGTGCTGCCGCAGCCTTGAGCGGGACTGGCCGTTCACCGGCCCGGAGAGACGCAGCGCACAGCGGAACCACGGCTGCGCGGGCGTATCATGAGTGTCGGATTCCCAGCCAACTAAGCAGCGGCAGCGCGCGGCGAACCGTGCGCCTGCTGCCGCCGCGCTGGAGACATCGACCATTCATGAGGACTCCATGACGACTCGCTTTATTCGTACTGCCATGCTGTTGCCGGTTGCTCTGCTGCTGGCCGTGGCTGTTTCCGCCCCCGCCGAAGAAGGCATGTGGACCTTCGACAATCCTCCGCTGAAGCAGTTGGCGGCCAAGTATAACTTCCATCCTTCGCAGGCGTGGCTCGATCATCTGCGCCTTTCGAGCGTGCGGCTGAACGACGGCGGCTCGGGCTCGTTCGTCAGTCCGGACGGACTGCTGCTGACCAATCACCACGTGGCGCGCGGCCAGTTGCAGAAGAACTCGACGGCCGAGCACGACTACCTGCGCGACGGCTTCTATGCAAAGACCTCCGAGCAGGAGATGAAGTCGCCGGATCTGGAAGTGAACGTGCTGGTGGCCATGCAGGACGTGACCGCGCGCGTGCAGGGCGCGGCCAAGGGCATCAAGGACGAGGCGGCGGCGTTGAAGGCGCGCGATGCGGAAGTCGCGGCCATCGAGAAGGAAGGCAAGGACAAGACCGGACTTCGCTCCGACGTGGTCTCGTTCTACAACGGCGGCGAGTATTGGCTCTACCAGTACAAGGCCTACACCGATGTGCGGCTGGTCTTTGCGCCCGAGCAGCAGGCGGCCTTCTACGGCGGCGATCCGGATAACTTCACCTATCCGCGCTACGACCTGGACATGGCCATCTTCCGCGTCTACGAGAACGGCAAGCCGCTGCACTGCGACAACTATCTGAAGTGGAGCGTGAAGGGCTCAGGGCCGGGCGATCTGATCTTTATCTCCGGGCACCCGGGAGCGACTTCGCGCCAGGAGACGATGGCGGAACTGCTGGCCGAGCGCGATGCGCGCATTCCGGCCATGACGGAATACCTCCAGCGGCGGTTGGCCACCGCGCAGGCTTTCTCGGCGCAGGGGCCGGAGCAGGCGCGGCTGGTGGGCAGCGTGATCTTCGGATTGCAGAACAGCCTGAAGGTGTACCTGGGCCGCGCCGAAGCGCTGAAGGACAAGACGATTGTCGGCAAGAAGCAGGCGGAGGAGAACGACTTCCGCAAGCAGGTGGCCGCGCATCCCGAGTGGCAGAAGGAATACGGCGGCGCATGGGACCAGATTGCCCGCGCTGAGGAGTTGGCGAAGCCGCTGGTGACCCGGCAGATCTACCGCCGCTCCGACAGCCGCCTGTTCTCGCTTGCGCTCAGCATTGTGCAGTACGTCGCGGAGACAAAGAAGCCCGACGGCCAGCGGCTGCCGCAGTACCACGAGGCGGGGCTGGGCTCGCTGCGCTTCCAACTGCTGTCGCCCGCAAAGATTTATCCGGAGACGGAAAAGCTCTTCATGAAGGCTAGCGTGAAGCTGGGCACAGAGAAGCTGGGCAACGACGATGCCTATCTGCAGGCCATCTTGCAGGGCGGCGAGATCGACAAGACAGTGGACGCGCTGGTGGACGGCACCAAACTGGCCGATCCGGCCGTGCGCAAGGCCTTGCTGGACGGAGGCGAGGCGGCGGTTGCGGCTTCCACCGACCCGATGATCGTTGCAGCCCGGCGCGTGGACCCGGTGGCGCGCGCAGCCTACCGGCAGATGCAGGACACGGTGGAGAGCATCCTGACGCCGGCCGGCGAAAAGCTGGGCAAGGCGCGCTTCCTTGTCTATGGCAAGAACGTGTACCCGGACGCCACCTTCACGCTGCGGCTGAGCTACGGCACGGTGGACGGCTACCCGTACAACGGCACCGTCGCGCCGCCGTTCACCACTTTCTACGGGCTCTACGACCGCGCTGCGAGCTTCAGCAACAAGCCCCCGTTCGACCTGACCGCGCGCCAGGTGGCAGCGCGCGAAAAGCTGAACCTGACCACTCCGCTGGACTTTGTCTCAACGGGCGACATCATCGGCGGCAACTCCGGCTCGCCGGTGGTGAACCGCGACGGCGAACTGGTGGGCCTGGTCTTCGACGGCAACATCGAGTCGCTGGCCGGCGACTACGTCTACGACGGAACCAGAAACCGGGCCGTGGCCGTGCACTCGGCGGGCATGCTGGAAGGCCTGCGCAAGCTCTACGGCGCCGATGCCCTGGTGGACGAACTGGTGGGCAAACAGTAGCAGCCGCAAGAAACGGCCGGCGTTCGGCAAGGGGCGGAAGAGCGCTCCCTGCCGGACGCCGGCATTTTCATGTCTCGATTGGTTGAGACATGGGATCGCGGCCGCTACCGCTGCAGCAGATCGATGGGCTTCGTGAAGTCCGTCACGCGAATGTGCTTCGCCAGGGCCGGGTGCTGGCGCTGGAGTTCCAGGAACATCTCCCACGCCACGCGGCGATAGCTGAAGTGGCCGGCCGGGGCGGAGCGCAGTTCGGCGATGTACTGGGCCTCGGCAAAGTCCATCTTGAAGAGCGAACGGATGCGTGTGGCCAGCGGCAGCAGGTAGAGCGCGGACTGCGCCGCCTCGGGCGCTGCGCTGGCGGCAATCTTTGCGCCGGCGGCATGGGCACTTTCGATGGCCGCCTGAAAGTCGGCGAGGATGCCAGCCTCGGCCAGCAGGTTGACGTCGGCGCCCAGGTCGCCGTTGGCGGGCGTCTCGTAGCCGTGCTGCGCGGTGAAGGGCTGGACGATCTGCGTACAGCGGCGGTGGCGATGCATGTCGCGGAAGCCGCCGATGTCCATCAAGATGTCGAAGCGCAGGGCCGCGCCGGCGTGGAAGGCGCGCAGAGCTTCGTCGTGGCGTCCGCGATGCTTCAGGCCAAGCTCGACGATCTCCGCGACTTGTGCGCCGGGCATACCGGCCACCAGATCGCGCACCTGCCGGTAGGGGTGATGGCTGACCGAGTAGAGCAGCGTGGCCGCCAGTTCGACTTCGAGAGTCTCCGTGCGCTCCACCAGATCGACCACCGGAGCGGCGGCGCAGGGCACGCCCTGCAGAAGCTCGGCGGCGGCGGCGGTCAACTCCGCGTTGGTCTCGGTCTGGTAGGGATTCGCCTGCGCGTACTTGACCAGCGTGGGCGCCGAGTGCACGTCGCGCGTGAGGATGGCAGCGGCCTCGGCGGCAAGGCTGCCGCTAACGGCTATTGGTCCCCTGTCGTCCGAGGCCTGTTCATCGGTACGACTGAAGTCATGCCCTTCCTCGGCTTCGCCGTCCTCACCGGCTTCCAGTGCAGCGATCTTCTCCACCAGCGCCTTTGCCGCGGCAGCGCCGACGGACCAGGCCGAACCGGTTGCGGCTTCGCGCAGCTTCAGGCCCAGGTCGCGGACCTCCGCCAAGGGGCTTGAGAGCAGGCGCGAAACCTGCGTTTCGAGGGTGCGGGCGCTGACGATCTGGCCCAGCGAGGTGTTGGTGGCCAGCGGAAGCAGGTAGCGGGCCACGTCAAAGGCGCGCGCTTTCAGGGTGCGCTCGTAGGCCTCGGGCTTCAGCGCCTCCGGGCAGGGTATCCGCCGGCGCAGCACTTCAAGAACCGCAGCCGTGGTCCGCTGGTAGACGCTGAAAAGATTCTGGATGGTTGCGGCATAGAGTTCCGCGGAGGCGAAATCGGCGCCGAAATCGGGCAGATACCAGCCGGACTTGAGGAAGTTCTGGTAGCGGGTGGAGCGCTCCTGGCCGTCCCATCGCTGCTCGTCGACGAGCACGATGGCGGCCAGCAGGCTGAGCCTTTCGACGGCAAAGGCGATGTGCGCCAGATCGGCGATGGAGCGGTGGCCGTACTGGAAATAGAAGGTGTTCAGGAACTGCTCGGCCTTCTGCGAACTGATTTCGGCAAGCGACTCGCGCATGGAAAGCGAGGAGCGGGAATACTTGGCCATGGCGAAAGCCAGCACTTCGGGGTCTGCGCCGTGGACGGCGAAGACGTCGGTCTGGTTCCGGGCTGCGGGAGAGAGAAAAGATTCGCTGGACATTCGGGAGGTCTCGCGAACAGAATACGTCATTGGGTCCGGTCCCCACTTGCAGCGAGGCGGCCCAAGGGCAACGATCCGCCGGTTTTGGGAGTGGCATGGCGGCGGGGCCGGAGGCGCGCCCGGCGCTTCTGCCAGTATGATTGATCTTGAACGGCTCGGACACCTTGCTGCGCGGGAGGCGTCCGCGAGCGCCCAGATTCAGGCGCTATGGAACGCTGGAGAGGTTCATGCGGCAATACCAGATAAGGACGTCGTACCGGCCGCGGCCGCTGCCCTCGGGGCGGTGGCTGGTGACCCAGCGATGGAACGATCTGCTGTTTGCCCACTGGCCGATTCCCGCGTCGCAGATAGCGGCGCTGCTCCCCGAGGGGCTGGAGGTGGACACCTACCAGGGCTCGGCGTGGCTGGGAGTGGTTCCTTTCTGGCTTGACCGCATCAAGGTGCGCGGCATTCCCCCGATTCCCGGGGTGCGGCGGTTCCCCGATCTGAACGTGCGCACGTATGTACGAGACCAGTACACGGGTACGCACGGGGTCTACTGCTTTTCCATCGATGCCAGCAACCTGCTGGCTGTGGCCGTGGGCCGCTTGTACTACCAACTGCCCTATTACTGGGCATCCATGCACATGGAGCAGCGGTCGGAGCGCGAGTTCGCCTTCTACAGCAGCCGCAGGTTTGCGGGGCAACGGACCGTTTTCAACGTCCGCTACCGCGGGCTGGGACCCAGCGAACGGACGGCGGAGTGCCGCGCCGACTCGTTCGAATACTTCATGACCGAGCGCAGTTGCCTGTTCAGCGCCAACCGGATGGGGCAGGCTGTGCGCGCGAATTTGCACTATATCCCCTGGCCGCTCGAAGAGGCGGAGGCGGAGATCGATCGCAACGACCTGCCGGGGGCCATCGGCGTCACCCTGCCGGATCTGCCGCCGGTGCTGCACTACTCGCGGCGGCTGGCGGTGTATGTGTGGCCCAAGGAACTGGTGCGGCCCGTGCTGGCCGCGCGCCCGGTCACCGTGGCGGTTTCGCCCTTCGGGTGAGAACAGTGGTCAGGGATCAGGGATCAGGGATCAGGGATCAGGGGTCAGGGGTCAGTCAGCAGTGGACAGGGAACTGTAGATTGGCCTGGGTGGACGGTTGGGCCAGCACCGGCGCAAGGAAGCCCCATATAAAATAAGCAGTGGAAGAGCGCGGAGCGGATCTGCGCCGATTGAGGAACGAGAGATGACGGGATTGCAGGGAAGAATTGCGCTGGTGACCGGCGCCAGCCAGGGAATAGGACGCGCCTGCGCGCTGGAACTGGCCAAGGCGGGAGCTACCGTGGCGCTGGCGGCGCGCAACGAGGCCAAGCTGGCAGAGGCCGTGGCGGAGATTGAGGCAGCGGGCGGCCAGGCTGCGGCCTTTGCGCTCGATGTCTCCAGCGAAGAGTCGATCAAGGCCGGGGCCAAGGCCGTGCTGGAGCGCTTCGGCAAGGTTGAGATTCTGGTGAACAACGCCGGCATTACCCGCGACGGTCTGACGATGCGCATGAAGCGCGCCGACTGGGACAGCGTTCTGGGCACCAACCTGACGGGCGCGTTTCTGCTGACGCAGGCCGTGATCGGCGCGATGATGAAGAACCGCTGGGGCCGCATCGTGAACATCTCCAGCGTGGTGGGCCGCACCGGGCAGGCCGGGCAGGCCAACTACGCCGCCAGCAAGGCCGGCCTGATCGGGCTGACGCGCTCGCTGGCCCGCGAAGTGGCTTCGCGCGGCATCACGGTGAACGCCGTGGCTCCCGGGTACATTGAGACGCCGATGACCGCCGTGCTGAACGAGCAACAGCGGGCGGCGATGATGGCGACCATTCCCCTGGGCCGCCCGGGAACGGATGTGGAGATTGCGCAGTCGGTGGCGTTCCTGGCCTCGGATGCGGCGGCTTACATCACCGGCCACGTGCTCGACGTGAACGGCGGCATGTTTATGGGCGGCTGACGAGCCGCGGCGGGCGGCCTGCGGGCCGCGCGCGAAAATGAGGCCAATCTCCGCGGGAGGTTGGCCTTTTTTTTGCGCGAAGGGTGTAGTGCGTCTTCCTGCTGCACAATTCACACGCAAACCATTAAAGTCGCGCGCCGGCTGCCGATAACGGAAGCTGGAAGGTTTGCATGACAATCGACGTAGCGCTGGCTGAGAGCGGCCGAACCCTCCGTTCTGTAACGGCAGCCGGGGGAGCGCTGCGCTATGTGGCGCGGCAGCCCATCCTGAACCTGCGGGGGCAGGTGCACGGCTACGAACTGTTGTTTCGCGAAGGGCCGGACGCCTTCTTCAGCGGAGACGGCGACCTGGCTACGCGCACCATGCTGGACAACACGGTCTGCTTCGGCCTGGAGCGGCTGGCCGCTGGCGCGCTGGCGTTTGTCAATTGCACGCGGGAATCGCTGACCGAGGAGTTGGTAAACATTCTGCCGCCGAGCCTGACGGTGCTGGAGATTCTGGAGGATGTGGAGCCGACTCCGGACCTGGTGAAGGCTTGCCGCAAATTGAAACAAGCGGGATTCCGGTTCGCTCTGGACGACTTCACTCTGACACCGGCCATGGAACCCCTGGTGGAAATGGCCGACTATATCAAGATCGATTTCAAACTCTCCGGGCCGCTGGACCGCCAGTGGATTTTACGGCGGTTGGAGAAGAGCGTTGCGGCACTGGTGGCGGAGAAGGTGGAGACGCAGGAGGAGTACCAGGAGGCCTGCAAGGAGGGTTTTACCTACTTTCAGGGGTACTATTTCTGCCGGCCCATCCTGATGGAAAACCGCAAGCTGCCGGCGAACTACAGTTCGCAGATGCAGATATTGAAGATGCTGGGGGACGAGCCGCTCAACCTGCGGCGGCTGAGCGAAGCGGTGAAGCGCGAAGCGTCGCTGACCTACCGGTTGCTGCGGCTGATCAACTCGCCGGCGTGCGCGGTGCGGCAGGAAGTGCGGTCGGTGCAGGCGGCGCTGATTGCCGTGGGCGAAGAGAACTTCAGGAGGATCGCCACCCTGGCGATTACCTGCGAACTGAACGCGGGCCAGCCCGCGGAACTGCTGCGCATGGCGCTGGTGCGCGGGCGCTTCTGCGAACTGGCGGCCGGCCTGTATGCCCTGGACGCTACCGAGCAGTACCTGTTGGGATTGCTGAGCCTGCTCTCGGCGATGTTGCGCATTCCCATGGCGAAGCTGACGCCTTCCCTGCCGCTGAGGAAAGAGATTTGCCGCGCGCTGGAGGGTGCGTCGGTTCCGGCGGGGCGGCTGCTGCGCTGGCTGGCGAGCTACGAAAACGGCAACTGGGCGGAATGCGACCGCATGGCGCGGGAAGAAGGGCTGCGGCAAAGGGAACTGGCAGCTTGCTACAGCCAGGCGTTGCTGTGGGCCGAGGACTCCATGAAGTTCTCCTGAGCCGATTGGCATTCCGCATACGAAGCACAAGGAACTGAGATAGAATCCCGCCGAGCCGCAAAAGCGGCTTTCCGAGGCTCTCTAACGGTGCGAGCCGCCCGCCGTTTGAGGAGTCCGGGGAAAAATCGAACAGGAAAAAAAGGCCGGCCGCGCGCCGGCAACGGAGGAGGAAGCATGAAGCATTTGCGGTATGCGCTGGTTTGCCTGGTTGGAATCTCGATGGGAGTCGCGGTTCACGCAGGCGCGGAGCAGGCCGGGCCGGCGACGGCGGCAACAGTCACTTCGCCGAATGGGCAGATTCGTGTGCTGCTCTACGATGCGGCGCCGGAGAAGACTGCACCCGGCGATCTGCGTTATGCGGTCGAGTTCCACGGCAAACTGCTGATGGCTCCAGCGCGGCTGGGGCTCGACCTGGTGGGTCAGCCGGCTCTGGGGCCGGGCATGCGCAAGCAGTCCGTGAAGACCGCGAGCGCGGATGAAAGCTACACCGTTCCGGTGGGCAAGACGAAGACCGTGCGCGACCACTGGAACGGAGCGCAGGTGGTGTTTGCCGACGCCAGCGGCCGCAAGCTCACGATCGATGTGCGCGTCTTCGACGACGGCGCGGCCTTCCGCTACTCCGTTCCCGCGCAGCCTGCCTTGCAGCAGGTGAAGATTGCGCATGAGTTGACCGGGTTTACCTATGCCAAGGATGCGGTCACCTATCCGCTGATCCTTGACGGCTTCCAGTCTTCGTATGAAGATGCCTATCAACTGCGCATGGCCAGCGGGCTGCACGCCGACTGGCTGATCGGCTTGCCGCTGCTGGCCGAGGAGCCGGGGTTGGGCTGGGTGGCCATCACTGAGGCGGACATCGACAACTATGCCGGGATGTACCTGAAAAAAGAGCCGCACTTTGGCGGATTGAGCCTTCATGCCACGCTCTCGCCTCATGCAAACGCGCAGGGCGTCGCCGAACCCGGTTTGGCGGTGGAGACCGCCGCGCCCTTCCAGAGTCCGTGGCGCGTGTTCATGATCGCCGACGAAGCGGCGAAGCTGATCGAGTCGAACATCGTGCTGAATCTCAATCCGCCGTCGAAGATTGCGGATACGTCGTGGATCGTGGCGGGCAAGTCGGCGTGGGACTGGTGGTCGGGCCAGGCCGCGCCCAGCGTCAGCTTCAAGACCGGGATGAATACCGCGACCATGAAGCACTACATCGACTTTGCCTCGGCTTCCGGCTTCCGCTACATGCTGATCGACGCCGGTTGGGCGCTGGCCGCCGCGCGCAGCGGGCCGGAGGACTACTCGGCCATGGCCGATATCCGCAAGGTGACGCCGGAGATCGACATGCCGGAGCTGCTCCGCTATGCGAAGGAGAAGAACGTCCGCATCTGGCTCTGGTCCCACTGGACCTCGATCGACATGTACATGGACGAGGCTTTTCCGCAGTTTGAGAAGTGGGGCATCGCGGGCGTCAAGATCGACTTCATGAATCGCGACGACCAGTGGATGGTGGGCTTCTACCGCCGCGTGATGGAGTCCGCCGCCGCGCACCACCTGATGATCGACTTCCACGGCGCTTACAAGCCGGACGGGCTGCGCCGCACCTATCCGAACCTGATGACCCGCGAAGGCGTGATGGGCAAGGAGTATTTGAAGTGGAGCGCGCAGACCACGCCGGCGCACAACGCGACACTGCCCTTTACGCGCATGTTGGCCGGGCCCATGGACTACACGCCGGGCGCTTTCGGCAACAGCAATCTGAAGAACTTTGTGGCCCGCAATGCGGAGCCGATGAGCCTGGGAACGCGGGCGCAGGAGATGGCTCTCTACGTCGTCTTCGAGAGCCCGGTGGAGATGGTCTCCGACTATCCGGAGCGCTACGCCGGGCAGAAAGAGTTTGCATTTATCCGGCAGGTTCCCGCCACGTGGGACGAGGTGCACGCCATCGGCGGCCAGCCGATGGAGTGGATCGCGCTGGCCCGGCGCAGCGGCGACGACTGGTACGTAGGCTCGCTGACGAATTGGACGGAACGCGAGATAAAGATTCCGCTCGATTTCCTGGGCGCGGGCAGCTACGAGGCCGAGATATGGGCGGACGCGCCCGACGCGGCGGAAAACGCCACGCACACCACGCTGACCCGGCAGCCGGTTGACCGGACGACGGTGCTGGACGTGCACATGGTCTCGGGCGGAGGGTGCGCCATCCGCATCCATCCGGCGGGCAAGCCGTAGCAGGAAAGTGCGGCGATTCAGCCCCTGGGCTGAATCGCCCGCGCCCCCTCGATCATCTGAGAGAATAATGGTAGTGAACACAAGGCATCATTCTGTCTTTTTCTCCCTCTTCGGGCTTGCAGCGGCGTGTATGTCGCTGGCGGGAACGCATGTGTATGCGCAGACGCCCAATCCCAGCTCGGCCATGAACCCGTATTTCGGCAGCGTAACCGCGCAGCCGGCCACCGATCAGCCGCTCAGGCTCTCGCTGGACGAGGCCGTGGAGCGCGGCTTGAAGTGCAACCTGGGCCTGAAGGAAGCCGAGAACAGCGAAAAGGCGCTGCACGGGCAAAAGAACCAGGCTGTGCAACTGTTTCTGCCGAACATTGTGCTGAGCGGCGGCACGGGCATCTACCAGCACAATCTGGTGCAGGGCGGCTTCACTCCGGGCACGGTAAAGAAGTTTGCGTCGCTGATGGGGATGGGCTCGTCGATCACGGGCTTTTCGCCCATTACGCGCGACGACCTGACCCAGGGCAATATCTACTACAGCCAGACCCTTTTTTCCGGGCCGGTGATTGCAGCCTTCAAGGCGGCGGGCGCGGCGGAGAAGTCGGCGTATTTCCAGAAGATGTCGGCGCGCGGCGAGGTGGTGCAGCAGGTGGCCACCGCCTATCTTCATGCCATTGCGGCGGAGAGCGAAGTGGAGAACGCACGGGCTCTGGTGCGGCAGGCGCAGACGCTGGCCGACCACGCGCAGGCGGCGCACGAGGCCGGCGTGGTGGCGAACCTGGACGAGTTGCGGGCAAAGGTTCAATTGCAAGCGCAGCAGCAGACGCTGATTGTGGCTGAGAACCAGTTAGAGAAGAACCTGATCCTGCTGAAGCGCGAGATCGGCGTCGCGCCGGGACAGAAGATCGAGTTGACCGACCCGGCTCCGTATAGCGAACTGGCGGCCGGCAGCCCGGCCGAGGTGTTGCCGGTGGCCTACAAGAGCCGGCAGGACTACCAGACCATGCAGAACGAGGCCGTGGAGTACAAGGCAATCCACCTGGCCTACAAGACGCAGCGGATGCCGACCCTGAGCTTTAACAGCTACTACGGCACGGCTACGGTGAACGGCGCGGGTACGCACGGCAACTTTGCGGCGGTGGGGACGGTGACGATGCCCCTGTTCCGCGAGGCCCGGCTGCGCGGCGACGTGGATGCCGCGCAGGCGCAGATGCAGGCGGTGAACGCGCAATTGGCGGATCTGCGCTCGGCGATCGAACTGCAGGTGCGCTCGGCTCTGCTGGATGTGGACGCCACACGGAAGCTGGTGTCGGTGGCCCGCTCGAATGTGGAACTGGCGACGCAGACGGTGAGCGACGAGACGGAGCGCGTGAACGCGGGTGTGGACGACAACCTTCCGCTAGTGACGGCGCAGGCCACGCTGGCTTCGGCCGAGAACAACATGGTCGAGAGCCTCTACCAGTACAACGTGGCCAAGCTGGTGCTGGCCCGCGCGACGGGAATCCTGGAGACGCAGTACCGGGAGTATCTGGGGCGGTAGGCTCTTCTCTTTCACTTCTTCGTCCGGTTAATTTGGCGCGAGCAACGATAACGTTGTTCGCGCCATTTCATTGCCTTCGTGGATACTGTCGATCCTTTGCGTGTAACTTAGAAGGCAAGGGTGAACGATGGCCAGGAATCTGAAGATTGTCTATTCCGTAGAGCCGGACGCGGCAGCGCTGGCGCGCAGGGCGGCTGAATATTTTGTAGAGATGGCGCAGGAGTCTGTCGAGGTGCAGGGACGGGCGCGCATCGCTCTCAGCGGCGGCTCCACGCCGAAGGCGGCCTTCGACCTATTGGCAGACCGCGGCCAGCCATGGTTCAACCGCATGCCGTGGCGGCAGATCGACCTCTTCTGGGTGGACGAGCGGTGCGTGCCGCCGGACCACGCCGAAAGCAACTACCGGATGACGCGCGAGGCGCTGCTGGATCGCGTGCCGCTGTTGCCGGAGCAGATTCATCGCATGGAAGGCGAACTGGAGCCGGAAGCAGCGGCGGCGCGGTACGAGTCTGAGCTGAGAAACAGCTTCCGCTTGGAAGGCGCGGAACTGCCGCGCTTTGACCTGGTGGCGCTGGGCATGGGCGCCGACGGTCACACCGCTTCAATCTTTCCCAAGACCGAGGCGATTCACGAAATGACGAAGATGGTCACGGCCAATCATGTGCCGCAAAAGGACGCATGGCGGCTGACGCTGACCTGGCCGGTGATCAACCACGCACGGTCGGTTTTCTTCATCATCGGAGGCGCGGACAAGGCGCAGGTGCTGAAGGAAGTGGTGGAGGGAGAGCGCGATCTGGACCGGCTGCCGAGCCAGTTGATTCGCCCCGTGAGCGGTATACTAACCTTGCTCCTGGACAGGGATGCGGCCGCGCAGTTGCCAGCTACGGATGGCGACGGCCGCGGCCTGATAGAGAGGGTAGGATGATTCTGGCAGGCGACGTTGGCGGCACCAAGGTGCATCTGGCGCTGTTCGACTTTATAGATGGCGATCTGAAGCATGTACGCGATAAACGGTTCCCGGCGAAGGACTACGCCGGGTTGGAAGAGATTGTTAGCGAGTTTATTTTGGCGGAGAAGATTACCGCTGCTTGCTTTGGAGTTCCGGGACCGGTGCGGGATGGGCGGCTGCGGCTGACCAATCTGCCATGGACCCTGGATAGCCGTGAACTTTCGGCCAGTTTGAAGATCGATTATGTCTTTTTGATTAATGATTTGCAGGCCAATGGCTTCGGCATTGCCGAGCTGGGGCCTGAGCAGGTGTACACGCTGAGCGAAGGCGATCCGCGCCAGATCGGCAACCGCGCGCTGATTTCGGCCGGCACGGGGCTGGGCGAAGCGCTGATGATTTGGGACGGGCGCGACTATGTGCCGTATCCCTCCGAGGGCGGGCACGGCGACTTTGCGCCGCGGAACGAAGACGAGATCGACATGCTGCGCTTCCTGCGGCAGAAGTACAACGGCCGCATCAGCTCAGAGCGCGTGGTCAGCGGGCAGGGCATTACCAACTGCTACGAGTTTCTGCGCGAGGTGCGAGGGCTGGAAGAGCCGGCGTGGCTGGCGGAGCGGATTGCCAGCGAAGACCCCAACGCGGTGATTACAGATTGCGCGTTGAAGGCCAAGAGCGAAATCTGCGAGAAGGCGCTGGACCTGTTTGTTTCCGCGTACGGCGCGGAGGCGGGCAACCTGGCGCTGAAGGTGCTGTCGGTCGGCGGTCTCTACGTGGGCGGCGGCATTGCACCGCGCATCCTGGAGAAGCTGAAGGACGGCACGTTCATGAAGGCCTTCGCGGACAAGGGCCGGTTGAGCCAGTTGCTGGTGAACATGCCGGTGCGCGTGATCCTGGAGAGCCGCACGGCGCTGATCGGCGCGGCGGCGTATGCCGAGGCGCGAGCCGCGGAGATGAGCGGCATCTCGCCGCGCGCGGCTTCGGTGAAGTTCTAAACGAAGAGCACAGTGAAACGAAGAGGGCCAGCCGGAGACGGCTGGCCCTTTCTGCCGCTTACGGAAAAGCCCGGCTTGAGGGGCTTTGTACTAGGGCACGGCTTCACAGGCTGCGGAAAAAGAACCGAATACACCGGGAAATCGGAGGTCTGATTCCCTCGGGGGCTAAAGCCCTCCTGATTTCAAAGCAATTAACGTACGTGCTGAAGCCCGTACCCTCCACCGATTGAGTTTTTCCGCAGCCTGTTCAGCCGTGCCGCCAAGATCAACGAAAGAAGGGGATGGGCTTCAGCCACTGCGGAAGCTTCCTTCACGAAAAAGCTGGTGGATTGTGTCCTTATGCGCAAACTATCGCTTGCCGCCCAGCGTAAAGACCACATTGATCATTGTGTGAATTTCTATCTTCTGTCCGTCGCGCTCATACGGTTGGTACTTCCACTGGGAAACAGCTTCCAGCGCCGCATCGGCAAGTGACTTTGCAGGAGCGGAAATTACCTCCAGGTCGTGGACGCTTCCATCGATTCCAATAGTGGCTCCCAGCAACACAACGCCCGTCTGACCCGCCTTCTTTGCTTCGGGAGGATAGACGGGGTATACCTTATTCAGAAGTTTCGCCAAAGGAATCCCATCCGGCTTGCCGGTTAGAACGGCGGGGCCTTTCTCCTCTACAGCCTCGGAAGTAGGACTGAGGGCTGCATCCGCAGGTGCCAGAGCTTCCGACATTTCTATATGCGCCGTAAACTCTCTAAGCCCATTCGCATAAATCGTGATGTCGTGCGGCAGGTACTTGTCCTCGAATCGCCACACATCGTCGAACGTAGTCATCATTCCGGTCCATGTAGTGATCCCACGCAGAACGGGCGACTTCTCATCAAAGCAGTAGATCGAATCCGGTGTGGACGCTGCCGCCGCAGGCATCCCGGATTGAACACGATTGATAAGGACACACGGAAACTTCGCGCTCCCGCTCTTCCTCTCCTCGTATCTCAGTTGTACGCCTTCCGGTTTCACGGAAGGCCATCCCATGAGGGGAGCAAATAGTTCCTGTTGTAGGTTGTGCTCAAAGAACTTCAGATGGTCGCCCGACTCCAGGCGAAAGTGTTGGCCGTTCCCTGTGAACCAGTCCGAACGCGATGCATGGGGACGGTTCCAACTTTCCCGGTGCACCTTGGGTGAAACCCACCATATCTGATAGGTTCCCTGTTCGGTTGGTTTGCCCACCTCATTGAAAATCTGATAAGAGGCTTTCACATGCCATGGCCTAAGAGTTGGATCTGAAAAGTTGTAATGTGGCTTGGCTAACTCCAGCAACGCGCGAGGGTCCTTCGGCAGCTCGGGCTGCGGCGTTGGAGCGGTTTGGGCGAGGCTGGCTGAGACAAAGGCGAGACAAAGAGCAAAAACAAAGATAGCCCGCATGATGGAAACAGGTTAGCATGAGGGCCGTTAAATGCCCCATTCGCAGAAAAGCATCGCTAACGACCGAAGTACACATAGATCATCGTCAGGACTTCGACCGGCTCGCCGTTCAGCAGGTATGGCTTGTACTTCCAATGCTTGACGGCTTCCACAGCGGCTACGCTGAAGGAGTAATCGTTCGAAACCACGGCAACGGGATTGAGGATGTTTCCATCTTTGCCTATCGTTGCACGAACGACGACCATTCCAGATTTTCCCGTGGCCTTTGCACCCACAGGGTAAATGGGTTCCACTTTCTTGATCAGCATTCCCGCTGCTATTCGGGCCGGGACTTCCATTTTCGGAGTCTCAAACAGCTTGGCGTCGGTGGCGGGAACCAGCGCCGCATCGGTAGGGGCAATGCCGCCGATCTCGTCCACCGTGGCGCTGAGTGTTGGCAGTTTGGCATAGGAGGCATGAATCTCCCGAGCCAGAAACTTCTGCTGCACCTTGGCGATCTGGCGGTATCCGGTCAACGCGCCGTCCGGCCCGGTGGCAAAGACCAGCGCTGGTGCGTCGGGACTGAAGCAATAGGTGGGCCCTACCGCGTAGACCGGCCCGGCCTCGCCGTTCATAATCGGTGACAGCGCCACGCATGGATACTTGGTTGCGCCCAAAGTAGACTCGATCCAGGTCAGCTTGATTTTCTGCGGATCGATGGAACCCGGAATCGGACTGAGGAGGGCTTTCCGCAGGCGCAGGTCTGCCGGCAGTAGCGCCGCGCCGCTGCTGGAACGGCGGATCGTGCCGTCCTCGGCGTGCCATTCGCTGAGGCTCGCGCTGGGCCGTGTCCAGCTCACGCGGTAAACCTTGGGTGAGGCCCACCAGAACTCAAAGACGCCCTGCTCTCCGGCGTTGCCCTTGTCGTCGTAAAGCTGGTAGGTGGCTTTCAGATGCCATGGCTTTAACTGGGGATCATTGAGGAAGTCGTAGCGCTCATGCGCCAACTCCAGAAGTGCGCGTGGGTCCTTCGGCAGCTCGGGCTGCGGCGTTGGAGCGGTTTGGGCGAGGCTGGCAGAGGCGGCGAGACAGAACGCAAGTAGAACTGGCGTACGCATGATGAAGACAGAGTAGCAGGTTGCCCGTAAAGTGCGGCGGCAAGATTGACGGGCGGCAGGGAGCGGATAGCCGCTATTCTGAAGGTGCGCTGCAGTGTGCCTTTGCACACGCCATCGGCGGCAGACGGTATGCCCTTGGCCGGCGAGGGCGGAGCGACGGGAGATTGGCTGAGTGCTGACTAGATGGATAGGACGGTGGCTGTTTCGGGTGCTGGCGGTGGCAGCGGTGGCTTTTGTGGCCGTGTATGGCGGAGATTACGCAGTCTTCAAGCTGCGGGGGTCGCCCGTGTCGAAGGTGACGGTGAACCGGTACGTCTCGATTCCGCTGAAAGGCCAGCGGACGGAGTACGACTACGAGGGAACCTTCGATGCGCCGTGCGCGGAGGCCCTATTTCCGCAGGGTGCCCTGAGTCCCTGCTGGCAGTTGAGGAAGAATCCGAACGAGGGGATGGCGCTCTAAAAAAGTTCACTCCGCAGAGGGGGTGAGCGGAGCCGCGATTGAGCCCGGATCGGGGCGTCACAAGTATAGGTGACGTGAATCACTCCCAGATGGTGAAACTGTGACTAGCATCGGAAAATCTCTGAGGAGACTCTGGGGAACGATGTATAGCCGCACGCAAAACGACAATGGCAGCTACAACACCCGCTGCCTCGATTGCTTTATGACCGTGGCTTCCTGCGTGGAAACCGAGCAGGAGCTTGGGCAGTTGGAGAAGCACCACATCTGCCCGGAGAAGGTTTTGGCCGAACTGCTGGAAAAAGAAAAAGAGATTGTGGCGCACTCCGAGCACAGCCACGCCTGAGCAGCGCTCCGGAGACAGCGGACCTTGCTCCTGCCGTGGACGCGCCGGTTCTCGTGCTATCTCACCCTATCGATCCGGCCCCTAAATACTGTCGTGCTTTCCCCTCCATTTCGCGATGAAACCTGCGAAATGGAGGGGGCACGGTGCTTCTATTTGAGGGCCGGATCAATAACCCGCCGTGGCAAAACTAACTCCGCGAACTCCGCCAGCCGCGCTAGAGCGCTTTCGATTCATATGTGCACATTGGAAGTGCATCGAAGGTGGCTTTTTCTTGGGGAAAAAGCCACTTGGCGATACGCTTTCTGTAAAGAGCAGAATCGAAAACGCTGTAACGCCGCTTCTCAGCGCATCCTGCTAGCGGTCTTTTCCCTGCACAAAGACGAGGATATTTCCGTCCGGATCGGCGATGGAGAGGGAGTTTTTATCCTTTTTCATCGCGATGGCGGCGGCTTTGAGCTGCTGCCCGGCGGCCTTGAGGCTGGCGACACGCAACAGCAGGCGCGGCTTGCTGCCCGCGGGCGTGAGCTGAATCCAGGGAGCGGGTAGCGCGGTGATGCGCACATGCAGGCCGCCCTCGGCCTCGGTCGCGGTCATGCCCATCGCCTCGTAGAACTTGCGCGAGGCGGGCAGATCGGGCACGGCGAACTCCACGCCTTCGATCTCCGGCGCAATGCGGTTGGGCAGCAGGTGCAGGCCGCGGTCCAGCGTGTGGCGCGAGCCGGGCATGTACTGCGTGAACTCGGTGGTGCGGCCGTCGGGATCGTTGAAGGCGGTGATCAGGTTGCCTGCGCCGGCCTTGTGGACCGGGGAGGGATTCAGGCCGCGGGCGGCGATGGCGGCAACGTAGGCAGCGATGTCGTCGTTCTCGTAGCAGATGTGCATCCAGCCGAGGGGCTGCGAGGGATCGGTCTGCGGATAGAACTCGAAGAACTGGCGGTCGTTGATCTTGACGAAGATTTCGGCGATCTTGCCGTCCTTGGCGTTGAAGGCGAAGGACTGCTGATAGCCGAGCTTGAGCAGGAAGGCCTGCTCGGCGTCAAGATCGCGGACGCGATAGGCGACGTGTGCGATGCCGGTGACGGCGGGCGTTTGAGCGGCGGCCACAAATGAAACAGCGCCAAGTAACGCGAGAGTAAGCGACGAGATCCAACGGGTCTTCATGAGTGCGGCCTTGCTTTCTCAAGCCCGTGAGGGCTTGCAGAGGCCAGAGGGCTTTCGGCGCAACCTGCGGGGAGCGCATCGATACCCTGCCGGCCGGTTACTGGCAACTACTTGGCGTAGTCTTCGCGGAACGGCGTGAAGATATCGAGGACCTCTGAGGCTTCGATGGCGGAGGCTTCGTGTTCGAGGCTGCCGTCGACGACGATGCTGTCGCCGGGGCCCATCTCCCAACTTTTGCCCTCGGCCTTGAAGAGGATGCGGCCGCTGACGACGTAGACCATCTGGTCGTGCGGGTGGCTGTGGCGCGCGCCCACCCAGCCTGCGACAAAGTTGTGGCGGACAATCATCAGCTTGGAGTTGTAGGCCAGCACCTGGCGGATCATGCCGGGCTCGGGCGTCGAGGTGGGCGTGGCGTCGGTGGCGACGTAGACGACCGGTGTTTCACTCATGCGAAATTCCCCTTTTCGAGCTTGCGCTCTCGATTCTAAAGCAATGCGTGCTAGCGGTTCAGCCAGCCTCCATCCACAACCAGGATGTGACCGTTGACGTAGTTGCTGGCGGCCGAGGAGAGAAACACCGCTGCTCCGCCCAGGTCTTCCGGATCTCCCCAGCGGCCGGCGGGAATGCGATCCAAAATTTGCTGCGCGCGCTCGGGATTGTTCTGCAAAGCCTCAGTGTTGTCGGTGGCAAAGTAGCCGGGTGCGATGGCGTTGACGTTGACGCCTTTCGGGGCCCACTCGTTGGCGAAGGCCTTGGTCAACTGGCCCACTCCACCCTTGGCGGCTGCGTAGGCCGGCACGTTGATGCCGCCCTGGAAGGTGAGCAGCGAGGCGATGTTCACGATCTTGCCCGATCCCTGCGCCAGCATGTGACGGCCGGCATACTGCGTCAAACGGAAGACGCTGGAGAGGTTGACGCCGATCACCGCCTCCCAGTCTTCTGACGAGTATTCGGCGGCGGGAGCGCGGCGGATGATGCCGGCGTTGTTGATGAGGATGTCGATGGAGCCGAGGCCGTTGACGGTTTCCTCCACCAGGCGCCGACAGGTGTCGGCGTCGCCCACGTCCCCGGCCAGAGCGATGTGGCGCACGCCCATCTCGCCGATCGACCGCTGCGTGGCCTGGGGTACGGAACGGGAGCCGTGCAGCGCAATGTTGGCGCCCGCTTCGGCCAGCGACAGCGCGATGCCCGCGCCAATGCCGCGCGACGATCCGGTGACAAGCGCGTTCTTGCCTGTCAGATTGAATTTGTCGAGTCTCAGGGGAAGGGTCCTTTCCGGGTTGAGGCGAATCTGGATTTTGGGTGATGGCTGCGGAATCCGCCGCGAGCGGGCGCGGCATGGATGGCAGAGAGGCGCGTGAGCAGCGCGAGCAAGGATAAGGATACAGAGCGGAAGGAACAGCGCGCAACCGCTGGGGACGCGGTTGTGAGACGGTTATCGGACCACTGCTTCCGGATTGAAGCCGCGCTGGACGGCGTCGATGGCGGCGCGGAGAAAGCCGAGGGTGTGGGCCATGCCGGCATGCCACGGCGCGGAGCAGCTCATCTGCGGGCTGTGGTCGGGAATCAGCACGCCGTCGAAGCCGGTGCGGTGCAGGATGCCGACGATGCGCAGCATATCCACGTCGCCGTCGTCGATGAAGGTCTCGTGGTAGTGCGGCGCTTTGCCGTGGACGTTGCGGAAGTGGATATAGGCGAGGCGCTTCTGCGCGCTGTACTGCTCCACGGTCCGGTAAAGGTCGCCTTCGGTCATCTCGGCCAGCGTGCCCAGGCAGAACTCCAGCATGTTGCTGGGGCTGGGCGAGATGTCGATGAGGCGCTGGTACATGGCCTGCTGATAGACAAGGCGCGGCTGCTGGCGCAGGGTGGGCGTGGGCGGATCGTCGGGATGCGCGGCCAGGCGCACGCCGCATTGCTCGGCCACGGGAAGCACCTCTTCGAGGAAGCGCTGCAAGCGACGCCAAAGCTCGTCGTGAGTAATCGGCGGCAGATAGCCGGCGGGCGCGTGCGGATCGTAGACCATGTTCCAGACGACGCCGTTGGGGATGGGCGTGTCCACGGGGCCGTCCATGCCGACCGAGAGCGCGCCGCCGCGGGCGAAGGGACCGCTGACGCGGCCGCAGACGCCGGCGATGGAGAAGTTGTAGCCGAGGGTGCCGATGCCGGCCTCGCCCATGGCGCGGAGGATACTGTGCACGTTCTGGATGTGCCGGGCGCGCCGGGGGCCGTCGAGCAGGATGTCGTGCCAGTGCGCGGGGTCAAGGTTCTCAATGGATTCCAGCTTCAGGCCGGCGGCTTCGATCTGCTTGCGAAGGGCGATGAGCTCGGCGGCGGTCCAGAGGCGGTCAGGGTCGCCGGCCACGCCCCAGGGCTTGTCTTTTGCACCGGTGGGCTGGTTCTGCGCCGGGTTGGCTTCGCCCTGGCGGAAGTAGTCCACCAAGTGGACAACGACATGGGTGCAGCCGGCCTGCACGGCAAACGAGTAGTGCTCATGGTTGAGCATGTGGCGATAGAGGCCGAGCCCAAGCTTCATGCTTCACCCCTGTGCCAGTTTACTCATTGGACCGGGTCAGGGCTGTCGATGGTCTCCTGGGGGTTGAAGATGGCGGAAACCTGGTTGCGGCCCTGCTGCTTGGCGGCATACATGGCTTCGTCGGCGCGGCGCATCATCGCCTCCCATCCGTTGAGTGACTTTCCCAACTGGGTGACGCCCGCGCTGATGGTCATGCGGATGGGCCCGGACTCAAAGGGAATCTCAAGGTCTTCGATGGCCCGGCGAAGGCGCTCTGCGGTGACCAGGCAGGCTGGTGCGGCCGTATCCGGCAAGAGGATGGCGAACTCCTCGCCGCCGGTGCGGGCAAAAAGATCGGAGGCGCGCAGCATGGACTTGATCTCGGCCGTCATGGCCTGCAGGGCGCGATCGCCGGCGGCGTGGCCGCGCGTGTCGTTCAGCCGCTTGAAGTTGTCGATGTCGATCATGATCATGCAAAGCGGATGGCCATGCCGCACACTGCGGGAGATCTCGCGCAGGGCCGCCTCTTCCATGGCTCGGCGATTGAGCACGCCTGTAAGGGGATCGGTGCGCGCCTGAACGGCCAGTTCCCGGCCCAACTCCGTGACCAGAAACCACAGGTAGCACATCACCATAAAGGTGGCGAGGAAGGCCATGGCCGCCAGCGAGTAAGTCCAGCGCGGGTCGGAGTGCGCATTGACCGTCTCCCATGGGCGCATGTAATGGAGGTTTGTGAGGATGGCGCGATAAGACGCGACGCAGATATCCGCACAGAGGATGGCCGCGGCAAAACGCGACAACATTCGGAACGCCTCGTTTCCCCGGCGGAGCAGCATCCGGGCAGAGACGCCGCAGACCGCCAGGAACGGAATGTTCACGATATTGCCTGTGTAGGGAACCTTGAGCAGATAGAACAGGGTGTAGACAGCAAGAATGCCGCCGGTAGCGCCCCAGACGAGGCGGCCCGGCGCGGGCGTACGCACCACAAACCAGCGAAGGCCGAGGTACTGCATGACAAAGGAAACCAGGTAAAGCTCATTGGCCACCATGCCGGTGAGTACGGTAGGGGCATAACCTTCAAGACCCTGCAGGACCAGCTTGGCCAGGCCGACGACCAGCGCTCCGGCAAACCAGCGCAGCCCGACGATCTTGCGCATGTACAGCGATAGCAGGCCAATGCACACCGTGAAGACGGTGACCGAGGCGATATTGGTGAAGAAGAACGTTCCGTAGTGCATCAAAGGACACCACCTAGCCTATGTCCAAAAGCTGTTCCTGCCGGGCGACCTGCTATTGATCCGGCCCTCAAATACTGACCTGCTATCCCCTCCATTTCGCGATGAAACCTGCGAAATGGAGGGGGCACGGTGCTTATATTTCAGGGCCGGATCAATAATGCGGCCTTGACGAGAATATTAAAGCCAGTTGAATACGTCTTTCCAACCGGGCAAACCGAGAACTTCGACAAAGAGAGGCGTTCGGCGGAAGGCTAGCTGAAAACGCCTGGATTGCGAATGATTTGAAGCCTATCCCAGACGCAGGCACCCTGTCTGCCTGAATCTGCAAGGGTCTATGGCATCAATGGATTGTGAATGGACAAAGGGGCGGAGCGGGGTGTAAAGCGGTTCGCGCCAGCCCCAAACGGCACGAAAGTGCGGCGTGGGAATCCGCGGAATACTACGAATGGAAATGCCAACCGGAGCGGGCCGCGGCAGGGTACGCGACGACTGTGATCGCTGCCCTATTGACAGGTTGTCAGCATGGCATATGATTGGGCGTTTCTTAAAATCGGGGAGGGTGTTGCATGGCGTCCAAGACTTCGCGTCGCGACTTTCTATCGGCCGGATTGATGATGCCCATCGTGGGTGCAGGTTCCGGCATGGGGTTGTTTCAGCCGGCGGAGGCGCCCGCGGGGAAGGCCGCAAGCGGTCCCGCCAAACTCGACTACCGCGTACTGGGCAGAACCGGGTTGAAGGTGACCACGGTGGGATTCGGCTGCATGATTACCTCCGACGGCAGCGTGATTGAGCGCGCCGTGGATGCGGGGATCACCTATTTCGATACGGCGCGCAGCTACCAGAGCGGCAACAACGAGCGCATGGTGGGCGCGGCGCTGGGCGCCAAGCGCAAGCAGGTGGTGCTTTCCACCAAGACGCATGCGCCGGACGGCGCAACCATGCTGCAGCATATCGACAAGAGCCTGAAGGAACTGAACACCGACTACGTGGACATCTGGTATCTTCATGGGCGCTCGAAGCCGGAAGAGATTACGGACGAGATGATCGAGGCGCAATTGAAGGCAAAGCAGCAGGGCAAGGTCCGCTTCCTGGGCGTCAGTACGCACAGCAGGCAGCAGCAACTGATTCCGTGGTTGATCGACAAGAAGGTCTTCGACGTGGTGCTGGCGGCCTACAACTTCTCAATGGACGCGACCATGGATGAGGCGGTTGCCCAGGCGGCCAAGGCCGGCATGGGCGTTGTGGGCATGAAGGTGATGGCCGGCGGGCCGCGCCGCGCCAAGGCGGACTCTCCGCTTGGGCAGAAGCTGACCCAGCCCGGCGCGATGCTGGCGGCGTTGAAGTGGGTGCTGAAGAATCCGAGCGTGGCGACGACCATCCCCAGCATCACCGACATGGATCAACTGGACGAGAACCTTTCGGCCATGGCCGCGCCACTCTCAAAGAGCGAAGAGAAGGTGCTGGCCGCTCATCTGGAAAACATCCGGCCCATCTACTGCAGTATGTGCGGCGAGTGCGACGGCAAGTGCCAGAAGGGGCTGCCAGTGCACGACGTGCTGCGCATCCTTACCTATGCCGATGGCTATGGGCAGTTCGGGCTGGCGCGCGAGCGCTTCCTGGAACTGGCCGCCGAGCATCGCGCGGTGCGCTGCGGCGATTGTGCCGAGTGCACGGTGGAGTGTCCGAAGGGCGTGCGCGTGCAAGAGCGCGTGGCGCGCGCGCAGGAGTTGCTGGCATGAGGGCTGTTGGATTGCTGTTGGCGGCGCTCGTTTGCACGAGCGCCGCTGCAGCGCAGGAATATCTGACCTGCAACTTTGGGCTGGGTCCGCAAGGGCAGGGCTGGCAAGCGCAGGGCGCGAAGCGCTCGTACACGGCGGAGAATCTCTTCGAGTACAAGGATGGCGGCGCGGAAGGCTACCTGCAGTACGGCTTTACGCACATGGCAGGCATTACCTGCGCGAAGGATGGCAATACGCTCGACATCGACGTGTCGGAGATGAGCGATGCCGACTCGACCTACGGAATGCTGATGGCCAATGTGGACCAGAGCCTGCCCATGGAAAAGATCGGCATGGGCGGCCAGGTGCAGAAGCAGAGCGCCACGGCAGCCAAGGGCAAGTACTACGTGGAACTGGTGGAGACAGCAGCGAAGGCCGATGCCGACGACTCGACTCTGCTGCGGGCGATGGCAGCGAAGATCCTCGCGCAACTGGAAGGCCGCGAGACTCCGCCGGAGACGCTGGGCTGGTTTGTGCAGGAGGACCTGCAATCCGTAAAGATGGTGCCGGAGAGCGTACTGGGACTGCGCCAGATCAAGCGCGGCTACGCGGCAAAGTACAAGCAGGGGCAGGCGTTCATCGCGCAGCAGGCCACGCCGGAAGAAGCCGCGGCGCTGGTGAAGTCTCTGAAGGAAAAGTACGAGGGCGCGGCGGCGCAGGTGGGCGACGAGGGCTTCAGCGCCAGGGCGAAGTACCTGGACGGCATCTGCATCTTCCGCAAGGGCCGCGTGGTGGCCGGTACGGCGAACCTGCCCGATGCGCAGGCTGCCGTGGCTCAGGCAACAAAATTGGCGGCGCGGATTCCATAAAGCAATCCGGAAGCGCCAAAGCAACAGATGGGTTCCTGCTGTTCGTGTTGCTCGAACTGTTGCGAAGCGCTTGACAGTTTATGCGCACGGGCCGGAATAATCGTTGTCATGAAATTCCTACGATGGATGGGCTTATTGTTGCTGGCGGCGAGTGCAGCCGGCGTTTGCGCGCAGCGCGCGTTGGAGTTGCCTGAGAGTTCCACGGCCGCGGGAGCGACGGTAGACAAGTTCGAGTTTGTCTCCGATGGGCCGGGCGGCGCGGGCTGGTCGCGCCCGGATGAGGTTGCGCGCAAGTATTTTCACGAGGAACTGCCCGCGCTCTTCGAGCGCACATTGACATTGGACAACGAACTGCAGCCGCACACCACGCTGCGCTGGATCTTCACCGGCCCGCGCGCGGGTTTCACGGTGGAGATTGGCTCCAGCAAGGTTCGAGTGTCGGAACGCTACTACGATTCGTTCGGGCTGTACGAGGGGCAGGGTAACTACCCCGAAAAGAAGATTCTCGACGAGGAGCGGCAATTCACGGGCCGCGTGCGGACGCTGACGGTCGTCGCCGACAAGCATCTGGCGGTGCGCGTCCTGGTGAACGGCATGCCGGTGCTGGAAGCGCCGATGCTGTTCGACGTGACGCGGCACCAGTTGCAGTTTGCCGCGCCGCGCACGCAGCACCTGCTGATGGCCGGCGCACTGCTGAAGCCGCAAGCGAAGGTTGTGACGGTGACGATTGCGCCGGGCGAGACGCACCAGACCATGCTGGGCTTTGGCGGCAGCCCGAGCATTCCGGCGTATGCGGAATTGAGCGAGCAGGGCAAGAGCGCTTACTGGCAAATGCTCAAGCGCTACAACCTGCTGCTGCAGCGCGAGTATCCGATGGGGACCGAGCTGAAGCCGGACCTGAGCAACATGGACGACTTGAGCTACGCGGCTCCGCACTACTATGGCGACAACTTTCCGAACGGCGAAGTTTCGAGCTTCGACTACAACAAGAAGATTGTGGAGATGGGCGGCGGCGTCATCTATGAGTTGTGGGCGCTGCCCAAGTGGGCCATGCAGCCTTACACCGGGCCCGCCGTGGTGGACACGTGGAACAAGACCGTCAAGCAGCAGGCGAATCCAGCTGAGTATGCGCGCATCGTGGTGGAGTTCTGCAAGAAGGAGAAGGCGCGGACGGGCGCGGCTCCGCTGATAGTGGGCGGGCAGAACGAGGCCGAGCAGCCGCCGGCTGTGTTTGCAGAGATGGTGCTGACGCTGCGGCGCGAACTGGATAAGGCTGGGTTCACGGCAACGCGGATTCACATGTCCGACGCCAGCTATCTCTACTTCGGCATCGACCGCGCGCGGGAACTCAGGAAGAACGCCGAGGCGTGGAAGGCGATCGACTACGCGGCTGCGCACGAGTACGACTACCAGGAGTTCGCGGCCAACCCCGACCTATACGACGCACGCATGAAGGCGATGCACGAGGCAAGCGCGGACAAGGAGTTTCTGGCCACGGAGATTTGCTTCAACGATGCGCATCTGCAGGAGGCTTCGTACCGCGTGGCGCTGGCGGCGGCGCAACTCTATCACAAGAACCTGACGGAGCTGGACGCGGTGGCGCTGATGTACTGCTGGACGATTCTGGACGTGGAGCAGCCGACCTTCGGCGCATCGCGCGCGCTGCTGGTTCCGGATCGGACGAAGGGCTGGATGCCGGAGGCGTCGAGCTTCCAACTGCGCGTGCTGGGCGCGTACAGCCGCCACATCGCGAAAGGCATGCGGCGCGTGGGCGCAACGGTGGAAGACGGCGATCTGCTGACCACGGCCTTTGCCGATGCGAAGAATCAGACGCTGGTGATGGTGAATCGCGGCACGGCGGAGCGCACTGTGACAGTGGCGGGCGCGGCGCATCCCTGGGCAGAGATGGAGCGCACCGGCAATGAACAGGAGAACGAGGTGAGCGCGGTTCCGGCGGAGATTGTTGTGGAGCCCGGCGAGATTGTGACGCTTTCAACGATGCGCGCCGAGCCGGTGCGCGACATGCGCGAGAAGTGATGACGCTGAACGTGCCGGCGATGGATGCGACGGCCGGCGTGAGGATTGCGAAGAGCGAGCCGGTGCGCGGTGGGGAAGGGATAGGGGCATAACAAAGACAGGCGGGAAGGGAAAGCCCCCGCCTGCCTACGCGAAGCGATTCTCATCGCCCCTCCAGGGCGATGGGCGATGGCGGCGTTGCCGTATACCCTCAAGCTGGAAGGCTCGACGAGTTCGTTTGGCGTGTAGAGGGCGAGCGGCGAGCGGCTACCGGTCCACGCGGAGGAAGCCGCTCGACAGGATTCTGGCGCGCAGGCCGCCGCGCTCCTTGAGCGCCTTCTCCGCTCCGGGAGCGATGGCTTGGTCCATCCAGTAGCAGGGCCGGCACTCGCCGACGCCCTCGAACTCGATGCCCTGCAGGGTGAAGCGCGCGCCGATCAGGCTGTTCAGGTCAATGCCGCGCGTGAAGACGTTGCGACGGGTGACGCCGGGTTGCTTGCCGCTGACGCCGAGCGCGCGGCAGACCTCTTCGAAGACCTCGCAGGAAAAGAAAGTGATCTGGCCCTTGTAGTCGTGCTTGAAGCCGAAGAAGCGGTCGCCGCGCAGGCCGCGGCCGGCCACGCACTCGACGGCTTCCACTTCAAGCAGCGGGAAGTTTTCGGCGGCCTGGCCATGGCGGCCGAAGTAGTTGTGGCCCGGCGAGAGGAACAGCTTCTCAATGCGCATGAGTGCAGCGATTTCATTCATCCATTTCCATCAGAAATCCTCGGACCCCGGCTGTAAAGCGTTGGGCGCGGTGTGGGAGGAATGGCCGCATCTTGTGGGACGGGAGAGGGTCGCTCGGCGGGCAATCAGGAAGGAGTTGCGGCGAGGGTCGGGGTTTGACAGGGTCTTCGCAGCACATTTCTTGTAACAATCGGCCTGCTTTTCCTTGGCGGATACACACTCTTTCAACAGGTATTCATCAAGCCAAGTCGTTCGGTTTGTTCGCGCTGAGAAATATGCACATGTTTCATGGAGATTTTCAACGCTATTTTCGCCTCATATTCTCTCTTCCCTTGAACCTCCGCCCCTCGTACTCTAGCCAAACATTGAAAGAGATTCACCGGCGCACACGCCGGATTGCTGCAAGGTAACTTGAACCAATTACAGCCCAGATAGAGTTGTGGCCCGCGGTGGGTCGTCAACTGGCTGCAATCTGCGTCGAGAGCCCAACCCGCCCGGGACGGCGCTTTCACAGCTCTGACAGCCGGAGTACGAAGTACCCACTTGCAGGAGCTGCGCCAATCGAGGCAGCCGAGTCTTCAGTCCCCTCGCCAGAACCGCCATTTGCGCGGAGTGGAGAGCTGTTGTCTGAAACGCGGCATCACTACGGAAGAAGGAGTCGAACCACCCGCCATGAGGCCTAAGAAAGTAATACTCTGCGTAGACGATAACGAACAGGAGCTGTCTGTACTGAGTTTCATGCTCTCAACGAATGGGTACCGCGTGATTTCCGCGACCAACGGACAGGAGGCGATTGCGGCATTTTCCTCCGAGGCGGTGGATATGGTGGTTTCCGACTATGCGATGCCGCAGATGAACGGCGGGCAACTGGTGGCGCGGCTGAAGCGGATGGCCTCTCACGTACCGATGCTGTTGCGCGGCGATCCGCAGGCCATGAGCGGCGAGATTCATGCCGCCGACGCCCTGCTGGCCAAGAAGAACTGCTCGCCGCAGGAGCTGCTGGAGCGGATCAAGACGATGAGCGCGCGCAAGCGCGGCCCGCGCAAGGGCGCACAGCGCCAGATGCCCGCGATCGAGCTGGCCGCGGCCTCGTAAGTGTTTGAACAGGGAACCCGCGCGCCTCCCTGACTGCGCGGGTTCCCGGTATCCCTCCTGAAGCACTCTCCACTTGACGATCCAGACAGGCGATCCTCATACTCCCGTGATGTGCCGGTCTGTTGCCTTTGATATATCCGGACGAGGGTAGGCCTTTATGGATCTGATTGTTATCCGCATTCTTTTTGTGACCCTGCTGGCCGGGGTTTGCTTCTTCCTCCACCCATTCGGCATTCAGAACGAGTGGGTGAGCGCCTCAGCGGGCGGGGTGGCCGCTGTTGCGGTCATCGTCTTCGAGTTGCGGGTGCGGGCGCTGAGCCTTCGCCGGCTGATCGGCGCGGTGGCAGGCAGCGTGCTGGGCATCTTCGGCGCGGCGCTTTTTTGCCTGGTGCTGCGTTCGGCTCCGCTGAATGGCGCCACATCGGCGGTGTTGCAAATCTTCGTTCTGCTGCTGATGACCTACGTGGGCCTGCTGGTGGGCGCCAGCAAGGGCGACCTGCTGAACCCGGCGGCTCTGGGAACAGTGTTTGCCGCCGACCGTCCCACGCGGCGCAGCGCCAAGGTGATGGACACGAGCGTCATCATCGACGGCCGCATTGCGGACATCGCCGAGGCCGGGTTTATCGACGGCGTGATCGTGGTGCCGGAGTTTGTGCTGCGCGAACTGCAGACGGTGGCCGACTCGACCGACGGATCGAAGCGCCAGCGCGGACGGCGCGGCCTGGACATTCTGCAGCGGATGCAGTCGAACGCGGCCATCCAGGTGCAGATTGTGCCGGACGACTTTCCTTCCATCCGCGAGGTGGATCTGAAGCTGCTGGAACTGGCCAAGAAGTGGGAGGCCAAGGTGCTGACCAACGACTTCAACCTGAACAAGGTGGCCCATATCCACCACGTGGACGTGCTGAACATCAACGACCTGGCCAATGCGCTGAAGCCCGTGGTGCTGCCCGGCGAACGGATGACGGTGCTGATTCTGAAGGAAGGCAAGGAGTTCAACCAGGGCGTCGGCTACCTGGACGACGGCACCATGGTGGTGGTGGATCACGCGCGCAAGCTGATCGGCAAGACGGTGGAGATCTCCGTCACCAGCGTTCTGCAGACGGCCAGCGGCAAGATGATCTTCGGCAAGCTGGACGAGAGCGGCAAGGCCGCTGAGGTGCAGTATGCCGGGAAATGAGGGGCAGGCAAAGCCTCCAGCGGTCTGTACCTGCCCAACCAAGGATTGCGTGCGGCACGGAGACTGCGAGGCGTGCCGCGCCTTTCATCTAGAGTCGCAACACACGCGCCTGCCCTACTGCGAGCGCAAGCCTTCCTGGTTCAAGCGGATATTTAGAGCGCTTTCGATTCATATGTGCACATTGGAAGTGCATCAAAGGTGGCTTTTTCTTGGGGAAAAAGCCACTTGGCGATACGCTTTCTGTAAAGAGCAGAATCGAAAACGCTGTAGGGCAACGCCGGCGAAGGCCTGAACGCGGGGCGCGGGGCGGTTCCGGCGGCGCGATCGATCAATACTTCTGCATGGTGGGGTCGATCTCGCTGGCCCAGGCAAGGATGCCGCCGGAGAGATTCGCGACGCGGGTGTAGCCGGACTGCACCAGGAACTCCGCCACGCGCTGCGAACGTCCGCCGGACTTGCACTGGACCACGACCTCGCGGTCGCGGGGGATTTCGCCGAGGCGGGCTGGGACTTCGTTCATGGGGATCAGGCGCGCGCCCAGGTTGGCGATCTGGTATTCGAAGGGCTCGCGCACGTCCAGGACGAAGGGTGCGTTGCCTGCGTCGATGCGCTGCTTGAGTTCCTGGACGCTCATCTGCGGAATAAGGCTCATGGGTTCTTTTCCTTCTGGTAAGGGGTCTTCGCCGGCGCTGATTGTGCGAGCAGGGCCGACTGTCTGCCTACAGGGTAACAAACGGACCGATCCGGGCTCAGACAAGAGCGGCAAAAGGAAGACGGCTCCGCGGTTGCGGAGCCGTCTGGTTGAATGCGGCTTTCAGACCTGTCGATCCAGCCTTTCCAGCGTGTGCAGACTTCCCACCCATTTCGCTATCGAACCCGCGAAATGGAAGGAGCACGGCGCTGCGCTATGCAGGCCGGATCCATCGGTTACGGCTTGGGTTTCATGTCGGCGGGAGCCGCGGGCTTGGTTGCGGGCTTGGCTGCGGGAGGAGCCATCTTTTTGGGCTTCCAGAAGTCGGGATCGGCCTGGATCCATTCTTCCTTGGCGTAGCTCTGGCGGGGGTTGATGGCCAGCAGTTCGGAGTCGGAACTGGCGATGGCGGCAGCGGCCAGCTCATGGAACTTCTTCCTGCCTTCTTCGCCGAGGGCGTCGTTGAACGCCTTGCCTTCGCCAAAGCCCGTGTCGATCTCGGCCATGTTCTTGTCGGAGCTCAGCATCAGGTAGGCATCGCCGTCGCCGCCGTAGGCCAGGTCCCACATGGACCAGTGAGCGCTGGTGCCGGCCTTCTTGTGCGTTTCGATCGCCAGCTTGGCCAGGTCGCTCCAGTCCTTGCCGTGACCGGGGTGGATGTGGAAGACGGTGGCCTCAATGTAACGGGCGTGGCCAATGTCGCTGGAGGGCTTGTAGCTGAGCTCGTCGTCGAAGTAGAAGACGGCCTGGTCGACCGACTCGAGCAACTCGCCATCGGCCTGACTGGCGCGTTCGAGAGCGGCGGAGAGGGTGGGATTCTTTGAGATCGCTGCGTAGTCCTTCTCCCAGGCATCGAAGGTGTCGTAAGGGGTCAGGTAGAGGGAGCGGGATTTGCCGGAGAGGGAGTTGAGGGCCAGGTAGTGGGTGGGCCACTTGGCCGCGGCCATGGCTTGGACGAAGACGCCTTCGGTCTTGTCGTGCAGCGCGCCGCCCTTGTAGGGCTTGGTGAACTCACGGGTGATTTGGAGAACCTTGGGGTGGTCGGATTGTTGGGCGGTGGCCAGCGAGATGCCGGAAAGGGCCACAGAAAGGCCCAGCAGGCAGGGGATGAGCTTGCTCATACGGTTCAAACCTCCTTGATTTGTCCGGAGTGCGCTGGAGAAAAGGGAAGGGCCCGGGCAAAGGCGCCTGCTCCGGAGTAGAGCGATTATCCGGGTTGCAAGCGGGCATGTAAAGACTTATCTGGGAGGAACGGGTAAAAGCGGGGTGAAATTGCCCCCGGTGGAGGGGATGTGCGAGATTGGAGGGAGCGGAGAGCAAGGCAGGGCTCCGCGGCGAGGAACGCGACCATGAGCAGGAAATCCCGGCATCCGAACTTTGACCAGGCATTGGAGATTCTTGACGCGCACGGCTATGCGCGCGCGCCCTACGCGGCTGTGCCCGGCGGCGTGCTGGTGAGCAAGGCGGGCGTGGCGGCGGTGCTGGTGGCCGGCGACGATCCGGCGGCGGCAGTGGCTGTGGGCGCGGGCGTGCTGGTGAAGGGCGAAGTGGCCCGCCTGCTGGACCGCGGTTATCAGAAGTTCATGAAGACTTCCCAATTCGAGTTGCCCGCGTCGGCAGCGCAGTTGCACGCCATCCATGCGTTCAGCGAAGAGCTGAAGCAGTTGACCGGGGCCGAGAGCCTCTTCAACGAGTCACTGGGTACGACGAGCGACCGCTACCAGTACGACCGCGTGAAGGGCCGGGAGGCGGCTTCGGCCGCGAGCATTGGCTAGAGCAAAAGCAGAGGAAACGCGCCCTTGCCGAGGGGCTGAAAGACTGATTTTTCCGGGTCAGGGCCGTGCTTCGGCCCAGGCGCGCGCTTTGTCGTAGGTTTCCTGGTCGCGCCAGACGGTCTTCGACCAGTGCTCTCCGATCGTCTGGAACTGCTTCCGGGCAAACTCTGCATCGCGGAACTTCCAAGCCATGTAGGCCATGCGGTTTTCCTGCCGCTCCGTGACGCCGAAGCGCTCTTTGGTGGAGGAATAGCCGCGCTGGATGCGCGCCCAGTCCATCTCTTTGGCGGAAAGCCCGGGATTTCCGCGGTGGACGAGGATAAGAGCGATCTGGAAGTAGATCATGTCGCCGTCTGTTCCGCCGATCCGGTCGGCGGAAGACCTGGCAAAGGCCGAGGCTTCGCCCGGCTGCCCGTCCCACTTGGGCTGAAGGTAGTTGGCGTAGATCTGGTAGTCGAGCACGTAGCCGGGTTCGGCCTTGACCGCCTGCTCGAAGACGCCGCGCATCTTTTCCGGCTGCCAGTCCTGGCCAAGCCCCACCGTCAGCCACTCAGCATACAAGTGCGGGCAGGTTTCGTGGAGATTCTGCCCCTCGGTGAGAGCCTGAGCCGCCTGGGCCAGCCGCTGGTGGAAGAGGTGCCATCCGTCGAGGGTGACCGTTTCGGCGGAGCCGCCGCCACGGGCACGCCACGCCCAGCGGTGCAGGACTCCGCCCAGAGCCACGTAGGGCGTGATGGAGCCGGGCCGGGCCGCGATCCAGCGATGGAGCAGATCGATGCGGGCTTGGGCATCCGCGTCGGTGGTCCCGATGGAATCGACAAGGGAGTAGAAATCCTGCAGAACCCATTCGCCGCCGCGCGTGCGGGACTTGAGCGCGCGAAGCTCGGCAGCGATCTCGTCGAGTTTGGCGAACTGCTCTTCTTCCAGTGCCTTCTTCACCTTGCGCAGGGTGTGCTTTTCCGTCTGCGTGTATTCGTCGGCCACGTCGGGATTGCTGGACGGGCCGTTCACCTGGGACGGCTCCTGGGGCCCGGCCTGCGGCGTATCCTGCGCGGCAGCGGGGCTGGGCAGGGCCGTCAGACCCGCGGCCAGGCAGAGACAAGCAAACGGCTTCGCGAACATTCTCGATCCTTTCCGGAGAGCGACCCCATTCTAGATGCCGGGGTATGGGGGCGCAAGAATTGCCTCAGCAGCGGGTGCGGGCCAACGGTGCGGAGGGAGCGCGGGAGAAGTGATGATGCGGCGGGGAGTTGCCGATACAGGATGCAGGAGCAGCGATGGACGAGTGCGGAAAGGGATCGGGGCCAACGCGGCAGCCGCAGGAACGGCGCGGGCATCCTCGGCAGGCTGTGGATCTGACGGCGGCCATCTATCTGATCAAGAGCGTAAGCAAGGTGAACGGCCATCTGCTGGATCTGAGCCTGAGCGGCTGCCGGATTCGGACCGATGCGCGGATTTTGGTGGACCTTTACACGCGGATCGAGGCGGGTTTCTATCATCTGGGGATGCCGTTCCGCGTGGCCGGGGTGATCCAGGCGATCCATGGGCGCGACGAGGTTGGGATTCGCTTTATGGACATGTCGGAGCGGAACCGGGAGAAGCTGCGCGGGCTGATGGAAGAACTCAAAGAGCAGCAGGCAGGGAACAGGGAATAGTTAGTGCCTGTGCCTTGCGCGCAAAGAGCGTTCAGCGGAGGCGGGCGCGTTCGCGCTGCAGCTCGCGATAGATGTCGCTCTTGGATTGCCCCAGTTCGCGGGCTACGCGCTTGAGAGCTTCCTTTTCGTCGATGCCGAGTTGCGACTGAAGGCGGGCCAGACGGTCCGCTATTTTTTCATGCGCAGGCGCTGCGGCGGCTTCGGCGGCAGTGCGCGCGGGGGCCTCGACCAGCAGAACAAACTCGCCGCGGACGCGGTCGCGGGCGGCCAGCGAGGCGCGGGCTTCGCTCACTGTTGCGCGGATGAACTCCTCGTGGAGCTTGGTGAGTTCGCGGGCGCAGACCACGCGCAGAGCGGGACCAAAGACGGATTCGAGATCGGCGAGCGTGTCGAGGATGCGGTGCGGCGCTTCATAGAAGACGAGCGTGCGCGTGGTGGAGCGGGCTTCGGCGGCCAGCTCTTCCAGCCGTGTGCGGCGCGCGCCGGCTTTCTCCGGCAAAAAGCCGATGAAGTGGAACTCGTCGGTGGAGAGGCCGGAGGCGATGAGGGCGCTGAGGGCCGCATTGGCGCCGGGAATGGGGATGACGGCAATGCCGGCGGCGATGGCGGCGGTGACCAGCCAGGAGCCGGGATCGCTGATGCCGGGCATGCCGGCGTCGGAAACCAGGGCGATGCGCCCGCCGGCCTGCAGGGCTTCCACCAGTTCGGCGGAGCGCGCGTGCTCGTTGAAGTGATGGCAACTGACGGTGGGCGTGGAGATCTGGAAGTGGTTCAGGAGCTTCTGGGTCTGGCGGGTGTCTTCGCAGGCGATGCGGTCGGCGGAGCGCAGCACGTCGAGGGCGCGCAGGGTAATGTCGCCGAGGTTGCCGATGGGTGTGGCGACCAGATAGAGGCCGGGAGCCAGGGCGGGCAATGCGTCTTCGGCCACGCGTCAGTCTCCCGAGATCTGGCGCTCGATGCGGCGCTGCTCGGCCAGCAGGGACATGGCGCTCATCAGGTTCTGGATGCTGACGATGCCCACCACGCGCCCGCTTTCCGCAACTGGAATCAGGGATAGGCCGCGCCCGGCGGTCAGGCGGCGGATGGTGGCGCCGAGGCTGTCGTCGGGCCGGGCCACCTGGAAGGCGCGCGACATGACGGACTGGATGTAGCCGTTGCCGTCCGCGCGCAGGGCGTCCACGATGCGCTGGCGGTTGACGATGCCCACCAGTTCGGGACCGCGCACGACCGGGAAGTCCTCCTGCAGCGAGTGGACGCAGCGGCCGAGGGCGTCGGCCAGCGTGTCGGAGGGCGAGAGGGTGGAGAAATCGGTGAGCATGACTTCGCGCATGCGGACCGTATCGACGACCGACTGGAAGAAGACGCCCTGATCCTCAATCTGCGCGCTGATCATGATGAACAGGCCGGCGAGGACCAGCCATGCGTCGCGCGTGAGGATGCCAGCCAGCATGATGCCGAGGGCCAACGCCTGCCCCATGCCGGAGACCACGCGGGCGGCGGTGGCGAAGCCGTGCTTGCGGCTGAAGATGCCGCGCACCAGCTTTCCGCAGTCGAGCGGATAGGCGGGAATGAGATGGAGGAGGCCAAGCCCCAGTTGCATCCACACCATGCTGCGGATCAGGCAAGTGGTACAGAGCAGGGGAAAGGCGAAGATCTGAATGTCGCCGCTGGCGCCCATGGCCGTTGCGGCCAGCACCAGACCGGTGGCGATGTTGGCGATGGGACCCGCCAGCGCCAGGGCAAACTGACCTGCTCCCTCGGCGGCGTGTTCCTGGCTTTCGGGATTGGCATACGCGAAAAGCCCGCCGATGGGCAGCAGCAGAAGGGCGCGCAGGCGAAGGCCGAGACAGGCCGCCACGATCAGCCGCGCGGTTTCGCGTACGGCCAGCGCCGCGATCAGCAGCAGATAAAGAGCCAGCCCGCGGCGCAATCCGTCGGAGGCGCCGATGCCGAGAAAGACGATGGAGACCAGGGGAAGGAAGATGTGCACGCGTATTTCAACGCCTGCCCATTGGCCCATCGGGATTGACCATCCACGCATATGTCGATTGTACGGGGTTCCCCCCGGTGCGGAAGACCAGCAATTGGGATTTGGGCCCGGATGCTGAGCGGCAGAGTCGCGTATGCTGGTTGGCGATGCGAGTGATTGCGGGCAAATATCGGTCGCGGACGCTGGAGGCGCCGCCGGGAATGGCGACGCGGCCCACCAGCGACCGGCTGCGGGAGACGCTGTTCAACGTGCTGGCTCCTCGGATGGAGGGAGCGCGGTTCCTGGACCTCTATGCGGGCTCGGGCGCGGTGGGCGTTGAGGCGCTGAGCCGGGGCGCGGCGCATGTGGACTTTGTGGAGCGGGCTCAGCCGGCGCTGAAGGCGTTGCGTGCGAATCTTGAGCGGCTGGGTATCCGCGGCGGATTTGGCATCCATACGAGTGCAGTAGCGGCCTTTCTGCGCAAGCAGGCGGAGGCGCGCTTCGATGTGGTGTTTCTGGACCCGCCCTACGATGCGGCCGAGGAGTACGCGGCGGCGCTGGCGGCGGTTGGCGCTCTGCTGGCCGAGGGTGGTGTGGCCGTGGCCGAGCACCGGCGCAAGGACACGCTGGAGGAGGCTTACGGAGTATTGCGGCGAACCCGGCTGCTGGAGCAGGGAGACGCGGCGCTGAGCTTTTATGCGGTGGAGCGGAGTTAGCGGAGTTGGCGGTGTTAGCGGGGCTGGCGGAGTTGGCGCTGGCGCATTGTGGCCCATGTATCCATGTGAAGGGGCAAACCGGCGCGTCGATTGGCGGCGGTTTGCCCTGTTACCAGCATGGAACTAGCACTTCGGATGGGGGTTCTTGAACTCGACCTCGATGGGCGTCCAGTCGGAGATGCGCTTGGCGTCCACTTCGGCGTCGGTGGCCTGAGGGTTCAGCGACGACCAGGCAAGCGCCACGGAGATCTTCACTTTACCCTTGATGCAGTATGCGGCAAGAAACCTGGAAAGATTCTTGTCGGCGGAATCCATGTAGTCGGCGGGCAGGGTGCCCTCGGCGCCGGAGAGGTCGATAGCCGGCATGATCATCTGGTTCATCAACGGACCGGACTTGGTGGCCGACGAAGCGTCGAAACGCACCACGAGGATGGCCCTCTTCTCCAGCGCCTCGGGGTTCGCCGTGTAGCTGACGCCGGGAATGGTGACTCCGGCCGGGTTCGGTTTGGTTGGTTTCGTGTCGAAGGCAAGCCGGTAAGCGGCTCCCTTCCATTTGGGCGTGGCGGGCGCGTTGGCCGCCTTCTGGTTGTCGCAACCCGCCAAGAATGCCAAACCAACGATCGCCAGTATGATGCCTTTTCTCACGTAATCCTCCTCGATGCAGTGCAATGACCCGATCCAACGACGAGCCAGAATACCATTCCTCGATCTTGCCGCAACAGAGCCCTGCAAGTCTTGCTGTCCTTGGGGCCGGAGCCAGCCGATGTGCGGGGCGGAATTCGCAGCCGGGGCGGGACGCGAAACGGTATGTAGGGAAGAATGTCAGGACGCGGAAGTATGTTCGAGCGGCTTACAATGGGCGGCATGAAAACTCTGCGGTTCTTTCTTGCCCTGGCGATGGGAATGGGATGCGGCATCGGCGCGGCGGGCCGGGCGGGCGCTGCCGAGCAGCCTGCGACGCCCCAACTGGTGGTGCTGGACACGGATATCGGCGACGATATCGACGACGCTTTCGCTCTGGCGCTGCTGCTGCGCTCGCCCGAGGTCAGGCTGCTGGGGGTAACCACGGCCTTTGCCGATACGCCGCTGCGGGCGCGGCTGGTGGAACGGTATCTGAAGGCGGTGGGGCGGGCGGATGTGCCGGTGGCGGCAGGGGTCCAGGGACCGCAGACCAACCACTTCAGCCAGGCCGCCTATGCGCGGCAGACGCCGGAGCGTAAGTATCCGGACGGGGTGGAGTTCCTGCTGAGCCAGATTCGGGCGCATCCGGATCAGGTGACGCTGATCGCGATTGGTCCGCTGACGAACGTGAAGGCGGCGATTGCCCGGGATGCCGCCACCTTCAGGAGACTGCGGCGGGTGGTGATCATGGGCGGCAGCGTCTACCGGGGCTACGACCACGGCGAGGGAGCAGAGCGCGACCCGCAGCCCTCGCCCGAGTGGAATATCCGGTGCGACCCGGAGGCGGCGCAGGCGCTGCTGGCGGCGGGCGTTCCTGTTTTCATGATGCCGCTGGATTCGACTCAGATCCGCCTGAGCCACGAGGAACTGGCCGGGCTGCTGGCGCATGGCTCGGCGCTGACGGACCAGATTACTCTGCTCTATCACCAGTGGACGGGTACGGGAGAGTGGCGCGCGCCTACCTTGTTCGACCCGGTGGCGGTGACGTATGCGATCCGGCCGGAGCTATGCCCGGCGACTCCGTTGCGGCTGGAAGTGGACGAAAAGGGGATGACGCTGCCGGTGGAGGGCAAGGCGAATGCGCAGGTCTGCCTGAAGGCGGACGAGCCCGGCTTCCGGCAGTTTTTGCTGAGCCGGATCGAGGGCGAGGAGGGGCGCTGAGAGCGGAGGGACCCGGCTTCGAGCCGGGACCGGAGGCACTCGCCGCCGAGGCATGGCGGAAGAGGGGCTGAATCGCCCCGGCGGAAGGCTGGAAAAGGCTGAAAATGGGCGGTTTTTGTGAAAATACGACAGATGTGAGCGGGGTCACTTGCAACTCCATTGACAGCGGTGGAAAGTAGGAGAAAAATGACGTGTCGGAGCAATTCGAACCATTTGAAGCCGTCCATGGAGGGAATGTGAAGAACTCGAAGAGTATGAAGGTTTTCGGAGCGCTGGCTCTGTTGGGAACAGGATTGGTATTGGGGCTGAGCGGCTGCAAATCCGCGCCGGAACTGAGCCAGGCCGATGCGCAAAAGATGATCCAGGCAAAGTACGACGCCATGCCCGCGGCCGGCGTCGCAATTACGGTGAACGATCTGGGCATGCAGCAGGGCGCCAATGGCAAGCTCTGGGCGCGCACCAAGGTCTATCCGAACCGGTATTGGGCGGACTTCACCCTTACGCCCGATGGCAAGAAGCTGGTGAAGCTGGTCAACGGCGGCGACACGATCCAGTGGCGGCCTGAGAGTCTGGAAGACAAGAAGTTTTCGGTGGTCGTAACCACACTGGTCACCAACCATCTGAAGGCAAAGGACGTGGAGCCGGCGCAGGACGAGACGCTTCCGGGCGCATCGTCGGCCAAGGCCGTCTCGTATACCGAGGCAGTGAGCCTGGAGGGCGTCAACGACGTTCTGCAGCAGATTGCCCACAACCCGGGCAACAAGCTGAGCACCAAGAAGCAGGCGGATTTTGTGCTGGAAAACGGCGCCTGGAAGCTGCAGGGCATCCAGTAGCCGAAAATAATCGTAAAAAACCATACGGGTGGGGTCGAGAGTGCATTGACCCCACCCCTCTTTCTTGTTATTGTTAGAAGGTTCGCAAGAACACGTCCTCCCGCATGTCTCAGAGGGTAGACGGAGTAGGGCAGCCCGGCGAGACAGGAAGAATCGGGCTGGTCCCAGGGCCAAAGTCAACAAAGTGGCCCAGACAAATCCCGAAAGTTGCTCTCTTCTTGCAGAGGGCAGGGATAGATCGCATCGGCGCCCGCGCGTTTCTCCACCTAGGAGGGCTATGCGGGCCGGAAGCGGCGAAACGGAACTGGCTTTCCCGAGCAACAGGGTGGAAACGACCGGTCACCGTCCCGCTTTTCGTCTGAGATTGGAAGAAGGCAGACGCGAAGCAGCAAAGATGGGCTTCCGTGCGTATGCGCGCCAGAACCAAGGCGCGGGTGCGGCATGGGGCCTGACGGGTTTGCTTGCGGCTGTTTGACTGGAAGCTTTGAAGGTTTTTGGGTAAGGAGTATCGGTTTGCCTACATTTAATCAGCTGGTTCGCAAGGGGCGTACGGCCCCGCGGTACAAGACGGCGTCGCCGGCTTTGCAGGCCTCGCCGCAGCGGCGTGGCGTTTGCACGCGCGTGTACACCCAGACCCCGAAGAAGCCGAACTCGGCTTTGCGCAAGGTTGCGCGTGTGCGCCTGACCAACGGGATTGAGGTTACGACCTACATCCCCGGCATCGGCCACAACCTGCAGGAGCACTCGATTGTGCTGATCCGCGGCGGCCGTGTAAAGGATCTGCCCGGCGTGCGCTATCACGTGGTGCGCGGAACGCTGGACTCGGTGGGCGTGGCCAACCGCTCCCAGAGCCGTTCGAAGTATGGCGCCAAGCGAGCCAAGGGCGGCGCGGCGGCCAAGGGCAAGAAGTAGTTTTTGCTACTGACTGCTGGCCGCACCGTGGTGAGGCCGGCAGTCGAAAGCTGAAAGCTGTTTTTACGGTTCCGGGGCGATGCGATTGGATCCGGACTGGGGCAGTGAGCGGGCGTCCGAGGACGCCGGAAGGTTTTGAGGATTATGCCGAGAAAAGGGCACATTGCGAAGCGGGAAGTGGCGCCGGATCCGGTCTACGGATCGACCCTGGTGACCAAGTTTGTGAACTCGATGATGTGGGGCGGCAAGAAGTCGACCGCCCAGGGCGTCTTCTATCAGGCGATGAAGAATCTCGAGGAGCGTGGCGGCGGCGAAGAGGCCATCAAGCTTTTCAAGAAGGCCGTCGAGAACTGCAAGCCCCTGCTCGAGGTGAAGACCCGCCGCGTGGGCGGCGCCAACTATCAGGTGCCGATCGAGGTCAATCCCGATCGCCGTACCTCGTTGGCCATTCGCTGGCTGCTGACCTATGGCCGGGCTCGCGGCGAAAAGGGCATGACCGAGAAGCTGAGCAACGAGCTGCTGGATGCGGCCAATGGCCGCGGCGGCGCGATGAAGAAGAAGGAAGACGTTCATCGCATGGCCGAAGCCAACCGGGCGTTTGCGCATTACCGCTGGTAAGCGGACGAATTCAATGGAGCCGGAGGCTTTGGGGGTCGGCTCGATGACAGGTTTGACCGATCGGACTTGCAGGACCGATCAAGCCGCGGGACTAGAAGCGCCCGCCAAGGATAGGGAAACGTGGCACGCACAGTACCTCTGAATCGTTGCCGGAATATCGGTATCATGGCGCACATCGACGCCGGCAAGACGACAGCGACAGAGCGCATCCTGTTCTACACCGGCATCACGCACCGCATCGGCGAAGTGCATGAAGGCACGGCGACCATGGATTACATGGAGCAGGAGCAGGAGCGCGGCATTACGATTACGTCGGCCGCGACGACCTGCAGTTGGCGCGATGTTCGTATCAATATCATTGACACGCCCGGCCACGTGGACTTCACGGCCGAGGTGGAGCGCTCGCTGCGCGTGCTTGACAGCGCGGTTGCGTTGTTCGATTCGGTTTCCGGCGTGCAGCCGCAGACGGAGACGGTGTGGCGGCAGGGCGACAAGTACAAGGTTCCCCGCATCTGCTTCGTGAACAAGATGGACAAGAACGGCGCGGACTTCGAGTATGTGCTCGAAACCATCCGCAAGCGTCTGGGCGCGCGGCCCGTGGCGCTGCAGATTCCCATCGGCGCCGAAGCCAATTTTAAGGGCGTCATCGATCTGATCGAGATGAAGGCCATTCTGTGGCACGACGAGACGATGGGCGCCAAGTACGACGTGGAAGAGATTCCGGCCAATTTGCTGAAGAAGGCCGAGGCTTTCCGCACGCAGTTGATCGAGACCATCGCCGAGACCGACGATGTTTTGCTGGAGAAGTTCCTCGAAGGCGAACTGCCGAGCGTCGCGGAGCTGAAGGCGGGCATCCGCAAGGCTACCATCGACCTGAAGATCTTCCCGGTTCTCTGTGGTTCGGCATTCAAGAACAAGGGCGTGCAGACGCTGCTCGACGCCGTGGTCGATTATCTGCCCAGCCCGATGGACAAGCCTCCGGTCGAGGGCATCGATCCGCACAATCCTGAGACGATCCTGACCCGCAAGGCCGAAGACAACGAGCCTCTTTCGGCGCTGGCCTTCAAGATCATTAACGATCCGTTCGGCAAGCTTTGCTTTGTTCGCGTTTACTCGGGCGCTCTGCGGACCAGCGATACCATCCTGAATCCGCGTACGGGAAAGACCGATCGCGTTGGCCGTCTGGTCAAGATGCACGCCAACAAGCGCGAGGACGTGACCGAGGTTCTGGCGGGCGACATCTGCGCCGTCGTGGGCCTGAAGGATCTGAAGACGGGCGATACGCTCTGCTCTCCGCAGCATCCGATTGCGCTCGGCGCCATCACCTTCCCGGACACCGTGATCTCGGTGGCCATCGAGCCGAAGACCAAGGCCGATCAGGAGAAGATGGGCATTGCGCTGTCGCGGCTGGCCGACGAGGATCCCACCTTCAAGGTGCGGACCGACGAAGACTCGGGCCAGACGATTATCAGCGGCATGGGCGAACTTCACCTGGAGATTCTTGTGGATCGCATGAAGCGCGAGCACAAGGTGGAAGCCAATGTGGGCGAGCCGAAGGTGGCTTTCCGCGAGACCATCCGGAAGGCCTCGGAGGCGGAAGGCAAGTACATTCGCCAGACGGGCGGTTCGGGCAACTACGGGCACTGCAAACTGCGCGTGGAGCCGAACGAGCCTGGCAAGGGCTACGAGTTCATTAACGACATCAAGGGCGGCGCGGTTCCCAAGGAATACATCAAGCCCATCGATCAGGGCGTGCAGGGCGCGCTGGAACTGGGCATCCTGGCAGGCTTCCCGATTGTCGATGTCAAGGTGACTCTGTTCGACGGCAGCTATCACGAAGTCGATTCGAACGAAATGGCCTTCAAGTTTGCCGGTTCGATTGCCTTCAAGGAGGCAGCCCGCAAGGCGAGCCCGGTGCTACTGGAGCCGGTGATGGCCGTCGAAGTGACCGTTCCCGAGGAGCACATGGGCACGATCATCGGCGACATCAACTCGCGCCGCGGCAGGATCGAGGGCATGGAACATGCCGCCGGTTCGCAGGTGATCCGGGCGATTGTGCCGCTGAAGGAGATGTTCGGTTACGTGAACGACATCCGTTCTTCGACACAGGGCCGCGCGTCGTACTCGATGCAGTTCGCACGGTACGAAGAGGCTCCGCGGATGATCGCAGACGAGATCATCGGCAGGTCGCAGGGGAAGTAGGCAAGACGGGCTACTAGCTTCTAGCTCGAACGTTGGCGAATTGGGCCGGTATGGCTTGCGCCAGCAGGGCAGGGCTGAAAGCTGAATTTCAAGTTTTGGGGCTGGAGCCGGATGGCCGGCGCCCCGGGTGGAAACAAGCAGTACTAGCTACGAAAGGGTTCAAGGAACTTTTATGGCGAAGGAAAAGTTTGATCGTTCGAAGCCGCACGTGAACGTGGGCACGATTGGACACATCGATCACGGCAAGACGACCTTGACGGCGGCGATCACGAAGGTGTTGTCGAAGCACAACCCGAAG
>Ga0326727_10002014_pt1 | contig 71820 bp, 55 predicted proteins | sample MB2enrmetagenome_FD_207643 | JGI IMG/M metagenome (GOLD analysis project Ga0326727, IMG submission 207643) | Lab enriched peat soil microbial communities from McLean, Ithaca, NY, United States - MB29MY | ecosystem: Environmental > Terrestrial > Soil > Wetlands > Peat | place: USA: New York... | reverse complement strand
TACGCATCCGCGTGAAGAGCCGTATGCGCTAATCAGCGCCCGTACGGATCCGTGCGGGGGGTGAGGGGCGACCCGCATCCCTACCGCGACAACCGGGAATGTCGTAGAAAACAAAGGAAGGCTGCGCTCGGCTGGGTGTAGCGGCGGGTTTATCCCCCCGTATACCGGCGACTGTTTTCAAGGCCCGATGGCAGGCTACCCGGCAAGCGGCACTCGCAGGAACGAAAAATGAAGGAACAAACCGGGAATGTCATAGAAAATAAAGGAGCGCTGCGCTCGGCAAGGTGTAGCGGCGGGTTTACCCCGCCATATCCGCCGGTTGCTTTCAAAGTCCGATGGCGGCGTAAAGCCGCCTCTACGAATCTCAAGCGGGGAATCTCCATGGAAACAACCTTTTTTCGACGAACGAACTCAACTATCTATTGCAAATACAGCACTTAGCTTTTTGAAATGCTGAAAACGAACTCATCTTTACACGCTAAAATGGCCAAACGAACCCAGAATTGGCACAGAATTCACCCGTTCTTGAACTAATCATGCTTCCGAAATCAAACCCGCTTCCTGTCCTTCTCAGCGCCGCTTTGCTGCTGTGGGTCGGGGCCCCCGCGGCAGCGCGACCAGCACAAAGCCACGCCGCCGGCAGCTCGCTCCTGGCAAAGGCCGACGCCGCTTACCACGAGGGACATTTAGACGATGCTCGACGATAGCTCGAGGAGGTCATCCGGAACGACCCGCGCTCGGCACGCGCCCAGGCGGCGCTGGCTCGTTTCACCAGCCTCAAGAGGAACGGGTCCAACTCCGAGGGCAACCTCTTTGCAACAGGCCTGCCCTAAACAAACGGTTATGCGATTTGTTACACAGTTCGTCCCTGCTACCTTGACCATCGTGATCGCCGTCGTATCACTCTGCGCGCAGCAGGGACAGTACACTCGCCTGAACGGCAGCCACATCTCATCTCGCCAGATCGATGCGGCGGTCATCCAGTTAATGCAGGCCGCCCATGTGACGGGCGCAGGCATCGCGGTCTTGAACTCCGGCAGAGTTGCCTACCTCAAGACCTACGGCTTCAGGGATACGAATAGGAATCTGCCTCTAACTCCGGATTCGGTGATGACTTCGGCCTCGCTGACGAAATCCGCGTTTGCCACCATGGTCATGCAGTTAGTTCAGGAGCGAGTCATTGATCTTGGTAAGCCGGTGTACGAATATCTCCCTAAACCTCTGCCGGTGTATCCCGCTTACAAAGACTTGGCCGATGATCCAAGATACAAGCAAATCACCATGCGAATCCTGCTGGATCATAGCAGCGGTTTTCCAAACTGGCGCCGCTTCACCGAGGACAAAAAACTGAGTGTCAATTTCCCACCGGGATCAAGGTTCGCCTATTCCGGCGAGGGAATTGATCTGGCGCAGATGGTTGTGGAAACCGTCACGAGGAAGTCCGTCAATGAGCTGATGAAGACGCGTATCTATCAGCCTCTGGGCATGACTCGCACCAGCATGGTTTGGGAAAGCCGCTTCGAGGACGATTTTGCAAACGGGTACGACGAAGAGGGGAAATCGCTGGGTCCGGAGCGGAGACGACAAGGCGACGCGGCCGGCTCCATGCAGACGACCCTGCGTGATTACGCGCGGTTCATGCAAGCCCTGCTCAGTGGCGAAATCCTCGACAAGAAGACCCGTGAGCTGATGTTGAGCCCTCAAATTCAGATTGTATCAAAGCACGAGTTCCCGTCACTCTCCGCAGAGACCACAACGGAAAATCGCGCCATTCGTCTTAGCTACGGACTCGGTTGGGGACTCTTTTGGACGCCCTACGGCAAAGCCTTCTTCAAGGAAGGGCATGATGAGGGCTGGCGCCATTACGTGGTCTGTTTCGACAGGCCGAAATCCGGCATGCTTATCATGACCAACAGTTCGAACGGAGAGGATATCTACAGCGGTCTTCTCGAGAAAGTGCTGGGGGATACATTCACGCCCCTCGAGTGGGAAGGGTTCAAGGCGTCGAGTTTGAGGTAGCGGCTGCTTTATGCCGCCATGTTCAAGACTTCCGGGATGAAGGGAGAACACGTGCGAAGAGATTCGGCAACGAAGCCTGAAGCATCGAAGCAGTTCCTTTGGGTGGCGGCGCTCCGGGTATTAACGGTGATTTGAGGATCTACCTCAAGTCCGGCTACGTCGTTGCCGTGCCGGCGAACCTGGATCCGCCCGCAGCCGGGGGAGGGGGCGGAATTCCTCGACTCTCGACTGCCACAGTGACGCTGATGTGGCGTTGCGCTCTTCCGGGATTCGGAATCCGGAGTTTTGAATTGCGGCTCTGCCGCGTGTGAGCCCAGGGAAAAGGCCGGCGCCACCGAGCGCCCGGAGCGACTGGCCAAATTCGACCAGCCCTGTGGTGGATTACGGCCAGCCGGTAGCTAGGGACGGCAGCCAGCGCAATGAGTTAAAGCCTTTGCTTTCAGTTTGGTAACGGCAGCGGTCGGTTTGGAAAGTAACTTGCCTTACTGGGGTGGTCAGGAGGAGGTTGCGTATGAGGAGTATGTTAACCAAGCCCATTCGGATCGGGGCTTACTGGATGGCGGCGAGCTTGCTGGTCGCATCGGTGGTGGCGTTTGCGCAGGACCCGTCGAGTGCTCCGCCGCAGAATCCGGCGCCCAGTACCCCGCCGCCGAGCTCAGCGCCCAGCACTGGATGGCACAATTTTTCTAACCCGCCCGAGCCGCAGACGAACAATCAGCAGACAAACAATCCGCAGTCTGGCGACCCCCAAGCGAACGACCCACAAGGGAATTACCCACCGCCAAACTACCCGCAGGGCAACTATCCACCGGCGAACTATCCTCAGGGCAACTACCCTCCGGCGAACTATCCTCAGGGCAACTACCCGCAGCCTAACTACGAGCCCAACCAGCCGGTGCCCGCGCACGTGAAACTACCAGCAGGCACGTTTGTGGTGGTGCGTGTCGACCAACTGTTGTCATCGGACAAGAACCAGCCGGGTGACGGCTTCTCCGCCACTCTAACGCGAACCCTGGTGGCTGATGGCGTGGTAGTGGCGCGGCCGGGCCAACTCATTGGCGGCCGCGTGGCCGAAGCGCAGAAAGCGGGCCGCGTCAAGGGCGTTTCCCGATTGGGAGTTCAATTAACTGACTTGACCCTGGTGGATGGCCAACAGGTCCCGGTTGAAACCGAGCTGACTAACCTGCGCGGCCCCACCTCGAATGGCCGCGACGCGGGCGCCATTGCCGGAACGACCATAATGGGCGCAGCGATTGGCGGGGCTGCGGATTTGGGTCCAGGTGCTGCCATTGGCGCAGGGGCCGGTTTGATCGCCGGAACGGTGGGCGTGCTGTTGACGCGTGGCCGCCCCACGGTAATCTATCCCGAATCGATTTTGACCTTCCGGCTGGCGGCGCCTGTTACCATCTCCACGGAAAAAGCTCCCCAAGCCTTCCAGTTTATAGGCCCCGGCTGGTACAACAACGGCGGACCGGTCGCCCAGAATGCACCGCCTCCTCGAGCGGGGTGGAACTGCCTCGGATACGGTTGGCCTCCTCCGGTTGCCGCTCCGCAACCATATTACTATTATCCGTATCCATATTATTGGCCTAGTTTCACCTTTTGGTACACTCCTGGGTTTTATGGCCGTGGGTTCTACGGTCGCGGCTTCTATCGCCGTTAGTCCAACTGTAGGGGCGGCCCTTGTGGCCGCCCTGCTAAACCCACAGGATCGTCGAGTCTGTTATCGCTGAGCGCAGCGAAGGATTACCGCAGTCCGCCGTCAGTCTGTTTGCTTAGCGTGGCGCGTACACTACCAAACTGCGGTGATCCTCCGCTGCGCTCCACCGTGGCGCGGACCCTTGGTTCTGGCGTGCGCGGCTCGCACAAACCGGTCGGCGCTAAAGCCCCCAGCGTAGCGCCAAGCCCAAGGCCAGCCCGCCCGCCACGCTCGTGCCCGCAAAGTTCACCATGCCATTAGTCACCAAGCCTCGCCGCTCGAGAGTGGCGCCCAAGACGCTGTCGAATAGATTGCCCAGAGCGGCCGCAGCGAAGGCGATGGCGGGCCCGGCAAACCTGTAGGGGCCACACAGCTTTAATCCAACACCGAGTCCGACGATGAGGGCCGAGGCCGCAAATCCCGCCGCGGTTCCGGCAAGCGAAACTCCTCCATCTTCTCCGGCTGGAACGCGGCGGAAGGTCGTAATCAAGTAAGCGCGGCTTGAAACCCACTGCCCGATTTCGCTCGAGACGGTGTCGCCCGCCGCCTCTGCCAGGGCCGCCACCATGGCAAGCAGGAAGGCAGCCTCGTGATGGGTTGTAATCACCAGCGTGGCAAAAAACGCTGCTGCCGTCAGGTTGGCCGATGCCTCGCGCCAGCTTCGCGCCCCTCCCCGGCGCTCTGCAACGCTCCGAGCAGCTTTCTTTTCCAACCCAAGGCGTGTGGCCACCGAGCCTAGCAGAACAAACGCGAAGAGCAGAAGGAAGCTCTTGTAGCCGTAGCCAAGATAGATCGCGGTTCCGAGCAGGAAGCCGCAAATTGCGCCGGAAGCTGACGCCGCTTTGAACGCGTAAGCGAGGAGTGCGAACCCCAAATTCACCGCAAGCGCCAGAAACATGCGGCGGCCGAGATAAGGCAGATTGCTCTCGAGCGCGGAACGCTCCATGAAGAAGGCGCAGAACATGAAGGCACCTACGGCCAGCGGGACCGTGATGTTGTCGTCCAGAGCGAGAGGAAGACCTTCGACCACCGCACCCAGCAATGCGGCGGCTGCGCAAACCATCAGAGTCTTATAGGCAGGGATTTCAGGAGCGATCCATCGGATCAGAAGGTATGCCCCAGCCGTTCCCGCAACCGCCAAGCTGATAGAACCAACCCAAGTCTTCTGTCTATTCCAGGGAAGCGTAGCAGCGACCTTAGGTCGCCATGTCGCGGCGGCAATCCTGCCCGGGAATGTAGCGGCGACTTCACGTCGCGATGCTGGCTCCGGTTCTCCCTGTTGCACGTTCTCAGGAAGCGAAAAGCGGCGCGCCGCCTTTCCGATTACAGTCGCCATGCCGTCGCCCAGCGCCATGATGGCCCAGGCCGCTGCCGCGACGTGGAGGTGGTAAGGGTAAAGCAGAATGAGCGCCAGCACAGAAAGCGGGTATAAGATGACGCCCCCTCCGTGATTAGCGAGGATTCCCCCTCCTTGGTTAAGAAGGGGGCCGGGAGGTTGGGTCGCATCGAGATCCAGCCAGGGCAGGATCAGCGTGTTGAACAGCAGGAGCAGCAGAGCGCATCCGGCGGCCCCTTCCCAGTTGGCAGGGGAAAACAGAAATGCGAACAGGAGTGAGGCCATGAACAACCGCTTGCGCGCCGGGAAAAGTGGCGCACGCCCAGCGGGAGCGGGGCGGCCGCCTCGGAGTGCGGCAGCAGTGCTTCCGTAGCTGCGGTCTGGTGCGTGGCTGCGCGACGTTGCCATAGATTTCCGGCTCTCGGCGAGTATAACAGAGTCCCGACAAGCCCTGATAAGTGCTGTGACAGCGCTGTGACAAGCCCTGGACTCAGAACTCTTTCTCGAATACAATCCGCGCCATATGCTCTGCCGCGATTAGGTGAGGAGGCAAATCTATGGCTGTCCCAGGCGCTCCACCCCCCAAGCCCGGAATCACCGTCTTGAAGATCATCGTCGGCTTGCTGGCGGTTTGTGCGCTGGTCACGATCTTTTCGATTGGGAGTTGCGTCTATTTCGATTACCGCGAGCATAAGACGGCCAGGGAGCTGCGCCGAGCGCCGCAACGCGACTTGACAGCGAGCGTGAAGCCGCTGCCGTCGTTTGCCGGCCGCGACGTTTGTTCCCTGGTGACGAACGCCGAGGTCGGCGCTGCCCTCGGAACAACCGTTTCCTCAATTCGCACCGGGCCCTCGAGTTGTCGGTTTACGTCATCGGATAACCAGTCTCTCAACGTTGCAGTCACGTGGCAGGGTGGCGCCGTGGCCTTGAAGCTCTCGGCGATGGCGTTGAAGGCGAAGACGGGAAGGGCGGGGATCGTCGGTCAGTTGGTGGGAATCGGTGACGAAGCCTACGTCGGCCGGCAGGGCTCCACCTTGATGTTTCGCAGGGGTGAGGTGATGGTGACCCTCGAGGTCAACACGGTTGGGAAAAACTTCCGAGCGGCTGTGGCACTCGCCCAAAAAATCGTGCCGAGGTTGCCATGAACCTCTCGATGGTTCTCACCCCGATCATCAAGGAGCAAAAGACCTAGATGAACTTCTTAAGCTGCGGCCAGACTTGTTGCAGCGTCGCCCTGGGCCGGTGGCACAAGTACACGGGCAGGTCCGTCTCGAAGGGCACGGCATATTCGTAGCGGACCGTCGCAGCTTGCTGCACGTCTTCGTACCAGCCCTGATAATCACTCAGGCGGCCACCCACGACTATTAGAACGTCACCGGGCTTCTCTCCCGGCCCCCAAATCCAATAGCTATTGTGGCTGCTGATGGCGTTGGGGAGGCCGTACTTTTTGCCGAAGAAATCGATGGCCCCGGCCTCGCCATAGTTGCTAGCCCCAATCACGCACTCCTGTTTCTCGAGAGGCGACAAGCTGTTATAAACTTTGGCAACAGTGGCCACCATGTTCTCCCAGCCGAACATGTCCGCGTACTGTTGCGGCAACTTCCCCGCCTTGCCCTTTTCTTCCCTCGGCGCCCTAAGCCTGATAAAGGCCTGATACTTAATGAAGGACTCGACAGGCAAAATAGGAAGCACATAAGGGGCCGTGATGATCCCGCCGGCGAGCAACAGTACGAAGCTCGTAGGCCGGAGCCATTTCCAGCTTTGTCGCTGGGTGAAGGCCTCAATAGCGACGGCCCCGCCGGCAAGTAGAAAAACGTAGGCTGGAGCGAGGTAGTAGACTTTGGCCTTGGTGAGCAGGAATAGCGCGAGGATGGAGACGAAGACCCATCCAAACAGGCGAAAGGGCTTGCCTGCTTTGGTTCCGAAGAAGAACCACAGTCCTGCCACCCAAATTGGCAGGGAGAGAAAACCGATCCCCATGGCGCTGCCCCTCAAGAACTGGAGAGGAGTCTGCGGCAGGTTTTTCAGAGCGGTGGCATTGTGGATGAACTCGAGTGAGGGAAAGCCGTAGTGAATCTCCCAGATGATATGCGGCAGAAAGATCCCGAAGGCGATAGCTCCCCCGAGCCAAAGCCACTTGTTCAAGAGTTGCCGGCGGGCAGGCGTCAGTAACAGGCCCACAACGATCCCCATCCCCAGGAACCCCATCGAGTACTTGTTCATGAGGCCCACACCCGCCACCAGGCCAAACAGCAGCCACAGCTTGCGATCGTCCTGTTTCAGAATGCGGACGACGATATATCCCGCCAGCGCCCAGAAGATTTGGTCGAAGCAATTCATGGAAAAGTAATTATCAATAGCAAGATAAACGGGAGCTGCCATCACCGCCACTGCCGCAAGAACCTGCGCGTAACACCCGCCTCCCAAGTCGCGAGCTATGAGGCCTGTAAGCAGAACAAGAAGCCCTCCACAAACCGCCGGGAAGAAGCGTAGCGCAAAGAGCGAGCTGCCCAACAAGTGGCGCGTCACAACGGCCATGAGCGCGACGAAGGGTGGCTGGTCGACATATCCCCACGCCAGGTGCCGGCCGCAAGCCATGTAATAGAGTTCGTCGCGGAAGTATCCGTAGCCGCCGTTGGCGAGAAAGTGGATGAGAATCGTGAGCAGTGCGAGATAGAGGAGAATTGCCAGGTCGCTAAGAAGAAACTGCCGTGCCATGACCTTCTGCATCGGAACGCCTCCGTAAGGCCTTACGCGAAAAGATCGGAGAAAGTTGCGTTCCTGATGGTAGCACGGAGGCCGGGCCCTGAGGCTCGGCTTTGGGTCAATCAGTTGGCAGAGTGGCTGGTGGCTAGTAAAGCGGTGGCCAGTGACTGACGCGGGCCTCGCCTTTCACGGCGGCTCCACTAGCCACTAACCACTAGCCACTAACCACTGCTTTATTCATACCTAAGCGCTACCGCAGGATCGACCTTGGTTGCGCGCCGGGCGGGAATGTAACCGGCCAGGATTGCGACCGCGACCAGTAGCAGTGTGGCCAGCGAGAGGGTGAGGACGTCGTTGGGTTTTAGGCCGTAAAGCTTGCTCGATATCAGGCGAGCTGCTCCCAGGGCTATAGGAATCCCCAGCGCGAGACCGCAAAAGACCAACGCCAGTGCCTCGATGAGAACCCAGCGCAGAATTCCAGCCCGCTGGGCGCCCAGGGCCATGCGAATCCCGATTTCGTTGCTCCTGCGCGCCACCGAGTAAGACATGAGTCCATAAAGCCCCAGACAAGCCAGCAGCAAGGCGAGCACACCGGATAGGCTGGTCAGGCGGGCGAAGATTCGTTCCTGGAAAACCGCTTCATCAATCTCCTCGGTCTGAGTCTTCGCATCGAGAATAGGTATTTCCTTGTCGAGGCTGCGGACAGCATCGCCGACGGAAGCGAGCCAATTCTTGGGATCCCCTGCCGTTCTCACTTCGAAGTACATCGCCCCCAGGTGGTCGGGGTACTGGGTGTAGGGAACGTAGCATGTCGGTGGCGGATCGTGCCGCAACTGGCCATAGCGAGTGTCCTTCACCACTCCCACAATTTCGATTTTGCTGCGTCCTTCCCCCTCCCATCCGGCGCGACGTCCCACGGGCGATTGACCCTCGAGATACTTGTGCGCAAACGCCTCGTTGACGACCACGACCATGGGACTTGTTGCGGTGTCTTCAGGTTGAATCGTCCTGCCCAGGAGCAAGGGAATGCCCATAGTGGCAAAGAAATCCGGCCCCACTTTATTGACGTGCACATCGATGGCATTGTCGTTACGCCCGGGGCGCGGTGGGGGCACATAATCGTCAAGCACCAAGCCCCAGACACTGATCTCCCCCTTGAGTAGCGGGTGCATGGATAGGCTCACAGAGCGGACGCCGGGAATGGCCTTCAGTCGCCCTTGTAGTTCCTCATAAAAGCGCGCGAGGCGTACACCCTTGTACCCCTGCTGCGTGGGGTCGATGGCAAACAGCAGCAGGTTCCTGCGGTCGAATCCGATATTTTCATTCTCAAGATTAGCTAAGGTGCGGACGAATAATCCAGCGCCAACCAGCAATACCAGCGAGATTGCAACTTGCGCCACCACCAAGCCCTTGGCGAGTCCGAAACGCAGCCCCGCGAAGCGCCGGGGCTTGCCGCCGGCCCCAGTGGGACCTGCTTTAAGCGCCGGGGTGAGGTTCACGCTCGTCCCTCGCAAAGCCGGCGCCAGCCCGACGAGCAGAGCCGTGAGGACCGAAAGCGCCGCGGTGAAGACCAACACGTACAGGTCCGGACGAACGTGCAAGTCGATACGGTCCGTCCCGCTCGACATCATGACCACGAGGAGATTGCTGGCCCAAAAAGCCAGCAACAGGCCCGCCGCTCCGCCCGTCGCGGAAAGCGTGAGGCTCTCTGTCAATAATTGCCGGATCAGACGCCCGCGCCCGGCCCCGAGAGCCAGGCGGACCGCAATTTCCCTGCGTCGCGAAGCGGCGCGCTCGAGAAGCAGATTCGCCACATTCGCGCACGCAATCAGTAGCACCAGCCCCACCACAGTCATCAAGATAAAGAGCGGCTGCGAAAACTCGGAGCGCAGGGAATCCAGCCCCTTGCTTCCAGACTCGAGTTCGAGATGGGGAATCTCCGCTTCCTTGGGAAGGGATTTCACTCCTGCGGTGACGCTTTGGCGGAAGATGACTTGCAGGTTTGCAAGCGCCTCAGACTGACTGACACCAGGCTTCAGCCTCCCCATCATAAGCAGCCACCAATTGGTCCTGCTCCATTCGAGGTCCGGGAGGACTTGTGATGCGGCGTGGAGAGGCAGCCAAAGGTCCACGGAGCGGCCTGGCTGAACGCCAAAGAATTCCGGCGGACTCACTCCCACGATGGTGAAGGGAACATCATTCAGCACGACGCTCTTGCTAACCACGGAGGCGTCGCCTCCGAATCGCCGCCTCCAGTAACCGTAGCTGATAACTGCGGCGCGCGGCGCTTCGGGCCGGTCGTCTGCGGGTTCGAGCAGGCGCCCTAGAATAGGTTGCACGCCCAGCGTCGAGAAGCAGTCACCTGAAACAAGGTCGGCCTCGGCCAAGCCCGCCTGCCCTCCGACAATGAGATTCAGGCGACCGGAATCAGCGAAGGCGCAGATTCCCGAGAGCACCTTGTTGCTGGCGCGCGTCTCCTCAAAGGCGGCGTAAGTGAAGGAGGTGCTGGTGAATTGCCCGTACTTGTCCGGTTTGCTCGATCCGCGAAGCGAGGGCACCATGACCGGGAATTCTCGCGACGCCCACTGAAACAGCACCAACTGCTCGGGTTGCCTGACCGGCAGCGATTTAAGCATCACGGCGTTAATGAGGCTGAAAATCGCTGTGTTGACGCCAATCCCCAGCGCCAAAGTTAGCACCGTCACCGTGGTGAAGGCAGGATTCCTGGCGAGCGTCCGCAGGCTGTAACGGAGATCCTGAGTCATTGTCTCGATGAAGCGCACGCCGCGGGCGTCGCGGCATTCCTCTTTCACTTGGTCAACTCCGCCGAATTCCAGTCTGGCTCGCCGTCTCGCTGCTCCGACAGGAAAGCCCGATTGGACCAACTTCTCCACTTGGTGTTCGAGGTGCGCGCGCAGCTCTTCGTCCAACTCCGCTTCCATGGACTCGCGGCGGAACAAAGCTCGCAAACGATATAGAAGATCGTTCAGCACAGGCACCTCCGTAAAGCAGTGGCTAGAGTAAGGCAGTGGCTAGTGGCTAGTGGCTAGTGGAGCCGCGCTGAAAGGCGACGCTCGCGTTCGCCACTCGCCACTGCGTTACTAGCCACTAACCACTAGCCACTAACCACTAACCACTAACCACTGTCTCAAGCACCTGTCCAACGGCAGCGGTGAGTTTCCGCCAAGCGCTTTCTTCGGCTTCGAGCTGTTTTCGGCCAATTTTCGTCAGCTCGTAGAACTTGGCGTGCCGGTTATTCTCCGAGGCGCCCCACTTTGCTCTGATCCAGCCACGTCGCTCGAGCCGGTGCAGGGCTGGATAAAGCGAGCCTTGCTGGATCTGGAGGACGTCACTTGAAATCTGCTGAATACGCTCGGAAATGGCCCAGCCGTGCTGAGGTTCGAGAGCCACGGTCTTGAGGATCAAAAGGTCGAGCGTGCCTTGCGGCAGAGCGATGCGTTCGTTGGGCATAAGATTTATTCTCCCTGTCACTTCTACAGGAAGATACTACACGTCCCCCTGTCGAAGCGCAAGGGGAAAATAGCAGTGGAAAAGGGCAGTGGCTAGTGGCTAGTGGTCAGTCGCTCTGTGGCTATTGGTTTTCACGGCGTCGCCCCCCTCAATTAACGTGTGGCTTCACCGAGACCCACGACGAGACGCCGGGATAGAGGCCGCATGATCATCAAATCATGACTTAGCATTCGGGCTTTAGGGCAAAAAGGCGGGGTACGTCCTTAAGAATTCAGTCACAGTTCATCACTAGCCGCTAACTACTAACCACTGCTTTACTTGTTCTGGTACAGCGCAATAAACTGCGCGAGGGCATTATTGTTCAGCTTCAGCTCACCGGTTCGGACGAGCTCGAGCTTCAGATTTTGGCGATACAGTTCGAAGGCCAAGCTCCGCTTGCGGTCCAGCAGTTCTTCCATGATTTGATCCCGCTGCTGAGCGAAGTCAGCGTTATTGGGCGCGGTATGAGAAGTCACACGGAACACCACACTCTTCCCGCCCAGGGGGACGACGTCGCTGGTCTGGCCGACATTCAAGGTGAAGGCTGACGAAAGCTGGGAGCCTTGAGCCAAGCCTTCAACGAAATCCTGCTGTGTGAAGTCCTTGCTCTCTTTGGCAGTCAGGCCGCCGGCCTTGGCGATTTTGGCTAAATCTCCTGTCTTCGTCTGCGCGGCAAACTGCTTGGCTTTGTCCGCTGCCAGCACTCTCGACTGTTGCGCGCGATAATCTTCTTCCACCCGCGAGCGCACCTCATCCAGAGTCGGCACGTGCTCTGGAACGATGTCGGCTAATTGAATGATCGCCTGGCCCTTGGGAACGCTGATGGGCGCGCCGACCTCGCCTTTGCGAAGTTGGAAGGCCAGGTTTTCGAACGAATCTCCGCTTCCCAGGTCGGCCACTGCTTGCCCATACCGGAACAAGGGAGACGTTTTGGGTTCCAGGCCTGCTTTGCGCACCGCGTCTTCAAATGCCCCCGGCTTGAGCTTGAGTTCGGCTGTGAGATCATCCGCCAGCTTCTGTTGGGCGTCGGCGACCCTCTGTTTTTCGAGGTCTGCAATTATCGTGGCCTTCACTTCCGCAAACGTCTCGAGGTGCGCTGTCTGTTTGTCCTCGAGCTTAATGATATGAATTCCATAAGGCGCCTTGACCAGGCCGCTCACCTCTCCAGGCTTCATCGCGAATGCTGTGTTCTCAAATTCCTTAACGGTTTGGCCTCGCACTATCCACCCTAACTCTCCGCCATTTGAGTTGGTCGTGTCCTCGGAGTTCTTCTTGGCCAACTCTGCAAAATCTGCGCCTCCCCTGATCTGATTAAGGACGTCTTGGGCCTTTTTTTCAATGGCCGCGATCTCAGCGGGGTTTTTACCTGTCGTCTTGAACAAGATATGCGCCACTTTCACCCGGTCAGAAACCCTGTAATCAGAAAGGTGCTGGGTATAGTACTGGCGAGCTTCCTCGTCGCTCACCTTGACCCGCCCCCTCACGTCGTCCGGACTAATGATTACGTAGTTCACTTTCCGTTGCTCGGGAACCTTGTAGCGTTCCGGATCCTTTTTGAAGAACGTATCCAGCTCTTGCGGCGTAACCTGAACGGCTTTGACGAACTGGCTGGGATCAAACACCACGTATTCAATCTTAGCCTTGGTATTGCGGTGCTGGAATTCCTCGAGCACCTCCTGGGGAGAGACTTGCACTCCATCCGTTACCACGCTGCGGATCTTGTCCTGCAAGAGTCTGTTGCGGAGTTCTGCTTCAAACTCCGCCACTGACATCCCGGTCTGCTGGTAAATCGCGTCCGTGTAGCGATCCATCCCGATGAAAGACCCATCCTGCATAAGCCAAGGGATGGATTGCAGGGCCTGTTGAAGCTCGCGATCAGACACTTCGATTCCCATCTTCCTGGCCTGAATGATCAGTGCCCGCTGCAAGATCATCTCATCCAGCATGTTACCCGCAACGACCGGGATTATCTTCGCCTGGTTCGCCTGCGGAGAATTCCGAAACCGCATTTGAATGGTCCGCTGCAGGTCCGTGGTGGTGATATTGGACCCGCCCAGGGACGCCAAAACGTTCGATTCGGCGCGACTGGTGTCCCCCGTCGGGATCGGCGCCAGCGTGATCACCATGCCAATGGACACGATGCTGAGAAAGAATATCAGCAGGTATTTCTTCACTGCTTCTCGGTTTCTTTTGAAGAATCTATACATGAAAGCTCCTCGTCCACACCCTAAACTTTCTCATTATAGAGGAGAGTACACGGCCCCGGCAATACGCATCCTTGGCCCTAAAATTCCTTGACCCTAGGGCAGGATTGGACAAGAATAAGCAGGCTAGTGCGAAGCTGCCGTGGACAAAGCACTTTGGCCCTTGGTGGAGCAATTGAAGCGATTGATGGAAACCAGCGAAGTATCGCTTCTGTCGCGGGAGATTAGCGTACCGTACGGCTCGGAAGGGAGGGTCCGCTCTACCCCGTCGCAAACTTAGTACTTTTGTGTCTTGTTCTCTATTTCATATCTCCTTAGTGTTTTCAGTAAAAGCTAAAGAGGCGTGCGGAACTTAATTTATGAATGTACGTTCCTTGTTCAGCGTTTTCTCTTCCGACCTCGCGATTGACCTGGGAACTGCGAACACCCTTGTCTTCGCGCGCGGCAAAGGAATCGTAGTTAATGAACCTTCCATTGTCGCCATTAACAAAGTCAGTGGAGACATCGAGGCGGTGGGTCGCGAAGCCAAGGATATGCTGGGGCGTACGCCGGGAAACATCGTCGCAATCCGGCCCTTGAAAGACGGCGTCATCGCGGACTTCAAAGTCACCGAGAAGATGCTTAACTATTTCATCCAGAAGGCCCATAACCGCAAGATGTTCGTGCATCCCCGGATTGTCATCGGCGTGCCTTCGGAAATCACACAGGTGGAAAAGCGTGCCGTGCAGGATTCGGCCATGCGCGCTCGAGCCAGCGAAGTGTTCCTGGTCGAGCAGGCGATGATGGCGGCCATTGGCGCCGGCCTGCCCATTACCGAGCCTTCCGGCAGTATGATCGTGGATATTGGCGGCGGGACCACCGATATTGCGGTAATTTCCCTCTCCGGGATTGTCTACGCCCGCTCCGTGCGTGTGGCGGGAAATGAGATGGACGAGGCCATTACCGCCTACCTCAAACGCAAATACAACTTGCTGATCGGTGAGCGCACGGCCGAGCAAATCAAGATCGAGGTGGGCTCCGCTTACCCACTCGAAAATCCCCTCACCATGGAAATCAAGGGACGCCACTTGCTGGAAGGAATACCGAAGACCATTACCATCGACGACTCCGAGATTCGCGATTCGCTTTCGGAATGCGTGGCGACGATCCTGAACGCCATCCGTGTGGCTCTGGAGCGCACACCGCCGGAACTTTCTGCGGATATTTCCGACCGTGGCATTGTATTGACGGGCGGCGGGGCGTTGCTGAAGAACCTGGACAAGAGGATCCGCGAGGAAACCGGCTTGCCCGTCTCCATCGCTGAGGACCCCTTGGCTTCGGTGGTGCTGGGAACGGGCAGAATGCTGACGGATTTCAATCTGTTGCGCCGCGTGGCGATCGAATGACTTGGGATCGAGTGATCTGGAGATCGGGTGGGCGGGTGAATAAGGTACCTCGTACTAAGCGGAGCCGGTTTGGCACGGAGCGTGCTCAAATGAGAAACGGAGGTGCATAGGGTCAGGAGGGCCCGTTTGCTGAGGGACAACGGACCACTGACAACTTGCCACGGACGGTTTCATGTTTGATCCTTCCTCTTCGGAATCGGCAGCGCAGGGACAGCCCGTCGCGCGGGACGGCCCGAACGTGCAGGCTTTTATCGCGCGTCACCGCCCGTCCTTTATACTGGCCGCGGTCCTGGTTGCGCAACTCTTGCTCCTCTCCTTACAAATCACCCGCAACCATGACGTACGGCTCATTCGCGTCTGGGCTGTCGCGGTGGTCGATCCGTTCCAGCGTTCGCTGCGCGGCATCACAGATACGTCGGTGGGGACCTGGCGAACTTATCGAAGCCTCTTGCGCGCTCAGCAGGAAAACCAGGAACTTCGAATCCAGCTTGCCTCGGCGCAATCCGAGCTCCAACAGCTTTCTGAACAGGCGGTGGAATCAGCGCGGCTGCGCGCTGTGCTGGAGTTCAAGAATCAGCTTCCGTTCCAGACCGTGGCTGCTGAGGTTATCGCCTCCAGCCCGGGCGAGAACTCGAACGCCATTTTCATCAGCAAGGGGGTCGATGCGGGTCTTACCTCGGACCTCGCCGTGATTACCCCGGAAGGCGTAATCGGCAAGACGATCGCAGTTTTCTCCCACTCTTCCCAAGTCCTCCTCCTCACGGATCCCTCCAGTGGAGTGGGCGTCATGTTAGAAAAGACACGAGTCCAGGGCGTCCTCAAGGGGGATAGCCAGAACCTTTGTCTGATTCGCTATATCATGAATGAAGAGCCAGTCTCCTCCGGCGAGGCCGTCTTGAGCTCGGGCCTCGACCAGATCTACCCCAAGGGCATTCGGGTGGGAACAGTGGTGGAAACCAGCGCGGGCAACATCTATAAGAACGTTGAAGTCAAGCCGGCGGCGGACCTGAGCCGGCTTGAAATTGTGCTGGTGGTTTTGAAGCCGAATTCGACAGAACAACAAGCCCTAAACGCTAGCCCTCATCCATGATTCAATAAGAACACCATGCCCGTCGCTCCCGAGCGAGAAGTCGAGGTTTTTCGGATCCATTACACCACCCTCCTGGTGAGCATCCTGGCCGCGCTCCTGCTCCAGACTGTTTTACCCCTCATGATCCCTGTGGCAGGACTGATGGACTTTCCTTTACTGGTGACCGTTTATTTCACCTTGGTTCGCCAGAATAAGATTTTCGGCATTGTCTTGGGCACGGGTTTAGGTCTCATGCAGGACGCGCTCTCGCACGGCTATCTCGGCATGTTCGGAATGTCCAAAGCGCTGGTTGGGTATCTGGCTGCATCCGCCGCCATGCGATTCAACTTCGAATCGCTTCTCGCTCGCTCCGTGGTGACCGCTGCCCTTATTCTAATTCACAATCTGTGTATGGCAGGCCTTCAGCACGCCTTGCTGGACTCACCACCCCCTTTCCTGCCGCTTGAGCTGGCCAGCGCCATCCTCGTCAACGTGGCCCTCAGCCTGATCCTCTTCCCGGTGCTGGACCGCTTCCGCTAGCGACGAGTGACCAGTGACGAGTGACGAGTTACTACCCGATTTACCATTCACTATTCACCATTCACCATTTGCTATTCGCCATTCACAATTCCTGCTAAAATTACCGGCTTGATGCTATTGAGCGATTTTGAGGAGGTTCTTACATGGCAACAACATTGGGCGTAATAATCGGCAATCGCGGTTTCTTTCCTGCCATCCTGGCCCGCGACGGGCGGGAGGAAGTTTTGCGCACCCTCGAGCAGCAAGGATACAAGAGCGTCTGCCTGACTCCGGAAGACACAAAATACGGCTCGGTTGAAACCCTTCAGGACGCGCGCAAGTGCGCGGCCCTGTTCAAGCAGCACAGCAACGAGATCGACGGCATCCTGGTCAGCCTTCCCAACTTTGGCGATGAGCGTGGCGTGGCCAACTCCATCCGCATGTCGGGGCTGGAGGTGCCTGTCCTGATCCATGCCTTCCCGGATGATCCCGGCAAGATGTTGGTGAGCTCGCGCCGCGACAGCTTCTGCGGAAAGATGTCGGTCTGCAATAACCTCTGGCAATACGGAATCCGCTACACGCTCACTTCGCTGCATACGGAAGCGCCCTCCACCCCGGCCTTTGCGGACGACTTGAAGGCTTTTGCCGCCACCTGCCGTATTGTGAAGGGGCTGAAGAACGTTCGGGTGGGTGTGATCGGAGCGCGACCCGCGGCTTTCAACACCGTGCGCTTCAGCGAGAAACTGATGGAGAACCACGGCATCAGCGTCGAAACCCTCGACCTCTCCGAAGTGCTCGGTCGCATTCAAAGATTGAAGGATGATGACGAAAACGTGAAAGCGAAAATCGCCTCCATTCAAGGCTACGCCCCCACGCAGGGTGTTCCTTCAGCTTCCCTACTGAAGATGGCGAAGTTCGGCCTGGTGGTGGACGAGTGGCTCAAGACGAATGAACTCGCAGGCTCCTCGGTGCAGTGCTGGACGGCCATGGAAGAGTTCTTCGGCGTCGTGCCCTGTACGCTCATGAGCATGATGTCCAACAACCTGATGCCCAGCGCCTGCGAGACGGATATGATCGGCATGATCTCGATGTATATCCTTCAACTCGCCGCCGGCGAACCCAGCGCCATCGTCGATTGGAACAATAATTACGGCGAGGACCCCGATAAGGCCGTGATCTTCCACTGCTCGAATCTTCCCAAGCACTTCTTTGAAGATTTCAAGATGGATTTCCAGGAAATCATCGCCGGCTCGGTGGGCAAGGCCAACACCTTTGGGACGGTGGTGGGCAAACTGAAGAGCGGCCCGCTAACTTATTGTCGCGTCTCGACCGACGACCTGAACGGCAAGCTGCGGGCCTACGTTGGGGAAGGCGAAATCACCGATGACCGTCCGCAGAGTTTCGGCGGCTACGGCGTGGTGAGGATTCCGCAAATGCAAACCTTGCTGAAATACATTTGCAACCACGGGTACGAGCATCACGTCGCCGTCAACCGCAGCCATTACGGCCGCGCTGTGGCTGAGGCCCTGAGCAATTACAAAGGCTGGGAGACGTATCACCACCAGGCCGACGGGTGCTGAGAACCGCCGAACTCTCGAGCTCGGCAGCTTGCTGGCGCCTGGCCCCGGCAAACTCGCTGCTGCTTGACCGTTTTCTTGATGGTCATTATAATGTGACCATGCACATAAGGAGATGGTCATGAAGACGATGCCAGCAGGGGAGTTCAAGGCGCGCTGCTTGAAAGTTATGGACCAGGTTCGAGCTACGCGGGAGCCCGTGGTGATCACGAAGCGAGGACGACCGGTGGCCAAGCTGGTTCCGGTTAACGGACGCGGCGGTGATGTCTTTGGTTGTCTCGAAGGCGTCTTCCAGATCGTTGGGGACATTGAATCGCCCGTTGTGCCGCCGGAGGAATGGGAGGCGAACCGGTGATTCTTCTCGACACCCACGTTGTGACGTGGATGGTGATCGGGCCCAAACACCTGTCACGCACGGCTGCCTCAGCCATCCGTCGGGCGAGGAGGAGCGAAGGAATTGCTCTGGCCGCAATCAGTTTGTGGGAACTCGCCATGCTCTTCTCGCAAGGGCGCGTGAAGGGGCAGGGCACTGCCGAGGCTTCCGTACGGACGCTAATCGAACGGTCTGGCGTCGAAGTGAGGCCCATTACACCGGAAATTGCAGCTCTCGCCTGGCAGTTTCCTCGAGACTTTCCGCACGACCCTGCCGATCGCCTCATTGCGGCCACGGCGCGAGCGGAGGGGATGACGTTGATAACCCGAGACGAGCGAATTCGGCAAAGCCCGCTGCTCAAGACGCTTTGGTAGCCCTTTGAGGTGGAACAACGACGGAGGCCAACTTGACTTCTGCATGGTTGCACATGAGGATGGGCGGGCAAGGTTTTTGGGTTGTTCTCCATGGGTAGAAAGGTGGGTCGTCGAGGCCGTCGCTCGCAGAAAGAGCAAATCCGACCGAAAGGCCCTCCCGGCGGAGGCGGGGGTAAAAGTTTGCCCCCCCTTGCGGGGGCGCCTGCCCGCCACCTCGCTGCTGCCGTCCTCTTGACCGTTCTGGTCGTGTCAGGCTACGTGAACACTCTCGGGAACGATTTTGTGTGGGACGACACCCGGCAGGTTCTTCAAAATCCCTATATTAGGGCCGGGACACCCTGGCTGCGCCTGTTTTCTTCCGACGTCTGGGCCTTCACCCACCCCGGCGGACCATCGCGAAACAACTACTACCGGCCGCTGCAGATGCTGACGTACCGGGCGACCGCGCAGTTATTTGGTTTCAGCCCCCGCGCATTTCACGCCGTCAGTCTCGTTTTCCACCTCCTGGCAACTCTTCTGGCCTACGCTGTTCTGTATCAGCTTATGCGTCGCGTCCGTGTGGCCGCGGCGGGAGCCGCCCTGTTCGCTTTGCATCCTATCCATACCGAGGCAGTGGCCTGGGTCTCAGGCCTGCCCGAGCTCGGTTGCGCTGTTTTTTTCCTGCTCGCTTTCTATCTCCTCATCTTGGCGATGCGTCCTTCCGCCGCAGGGCCTGCCGAGCAAGGCGGTGGGTGGTCCCGCAAACCTTCCCTATGGATCTCATCGTGGGCCTGCTTCGCCCTGGCCCTGCTATGGAAGGAAATGGCGGTGACTTTGCCTTTGGTCATCGCCTCGTATCTGATTCTCTGCGATCCCCGGTCGCCCCAGGTCGTGGCCTCCCTCCGAAGGGCGTTCCGGCTGACGCTGCCCTATTGGGCTGTGGTCGCCGCGTACCTTCCGCTCCGCTACCACGCGCTGGGATTCCTTTACATTTCCCAACGCAACTGGGTGCTCTCGCCACGTGACTACATCCTGACGGTTATCCATCTAATGGCCGACTACTGGTGGAAGCTGCTGCTCCCGCTGCACCTGAACGCATATCACGTGTTTGACCCCGTCCGATCGTTGGCTGATCCACGTGCTCTTGCGGCGGTGCTTTTCCTGCTCGCGGCGGTGGCCGGCGTCGCTTACGGTTTCCGGCGGATCCCGCTCGAAACTTTTGCCGTGAGCTGGTGCTTTCTGACGCTGCTTCCGGTGCTCAACCTGCGCGGTGTCGGAAGAGATGTGTTCGCAGAGCGCTACCTCTACATTCCATCCGTGGGTTTCTGTTTACTCCTGGTCTGGGCGGGCAGCAAGGCGGTAGGTGTGATGCCGGTCGGCTACAGATCCTGGGCGGGGGCCTGCGCTCTCGCGCTGGTTGTGTTTCCGTACCTAGGTCAGACTGTGAGACGCAACGCTGACTGGAGGGACCAGTTTACCTTCTTCTCCCGAACGTTGGAAGCATCGCCGAACTCACCTGATATGGAGAACTCGGTTGCCGGGTTGCTTCGCTCAGACAGAGGCGACCTGAAAGGGGCCGAGTACCACTATCAGCGCGCAGTGGCCCTCGCCCAGGAACAATATCCTCCTGAATGGGACCAACTGGATTCCGCGTACGTAGGACTGGGCCTGATTTGCAGTCAACGCGGCGAGTTCCAGAGAGCCTTGGACTCATTCGACAAAGCGCAGGCCGCCGACCCTAACGACTCCGGGGTTCAGTCAGCCCGCGCAGGCGTGCTGCTGCAAATCGGTCGGTGGAAGGAGGCGGAGAGTGCGCTACATAGAGTACTCAAGACAAATCCGAATGATGAGAACGCTTTGAATGGTCTGGGCATTATTGCCTGGCAGGACGAACAACGATATCAGCAAGCAGTAGACTATTTCCAACAGGCGATTCGAGTGCATGCTACGCCCGACAGTTTCAACGCATCCCTTCATAACAACCTGGGTGCGGTGTGCTGCGAGATGGGACGCTGTGCGGAAGCAATCGCGCACTTCCAGCGTGCCATCGAATTGACCCCGAACGACCCCGAGTATCACACGAACTTGGGGAACGCCTTCGGGCTCATGGGTCGCTTCGCTGAGGCACGCGCGGAAGTGGAGAGAGCCCTGATGCTCGCACCCGACTACGCCCCCGCCCGCGCCACTCTTTTGAACTTGGAAAAGCAGGAGGGTCGTGTCCGCTAAGTCCCGCCTGACACGGAACTAGCACGAGACGAACTTAGTCTGGCCTTGGGGTGAGGCTTGCCAGTTCGGGCTGGCTGCGAAAATGGGCCAGCGTTTGCCAGACACCGCCGCCAGAAGCTTAGGAGAGGGTCAGGGGAAAGATTGATCCGTCACGGCGTCCGCTCAGGGGCTGCCGCTAACAGCATTTACACCGGCGGTCGCGATCGTCGAGGCGGCCGACATGCCATTGCTGGCGGCGACAATGGGCGTCCCGGCCCTGCTGGCGTCGGATCTCCTCGCGGCTGTGCTAGCCGCAATAGTGTTGCCTTGGGTCACAGCGACAGCCGGGATATAAGACCGCGCCGAAGGGGCCGGTTACAGACGCGCTGCGGAAAGACCAGGCGAGCAGGACCTAGTATCGCTCAGATTTCACTTGACATGGACCTGCAGGTTCGTTTAGTGCCTACTTGGCGTATTTATGAGGTATTGTATGGACGCGCACGAAGTCCGTGCCGTGCTGCGCACAGCGTTCCAGGCTCTGCTGTGGTGTGCCGGGTTCGCCGTATTGATTCAGAACTTGCTGCTACTCAGACAGAACAGGCAGTTGCGCGAGATGCAGCTCACCGCCGGAACGGCAATCACGGTCGGAACACGCTTGCGGAGCTTGGCCGGCCTGGGCCTGGACGGGGAGTTCCGGACGGTCCTCCCACCGACGGCGGGGCCTGGACTGCTCGTCATCACCTTTTCACCCGGCTGCCCAGCCTGCCGCGCGAACCAGCCAGGCTGGGCGGGCTTGGCGCGTGAAGTGGAGCAGCGCGGCTGGGCTGTCCTGTGGGTGAGCCGCGACACGGTTAACATTACTCGTGAATACTGCCTCGAGGAGCACATACCTCTCTCTGCAGCTCTGGCCGACCCCCCGTATCGGACGTACGTCCAACTTGGGCTCAAGGCGGTTCCTAAAACGGTGGTCGTTCGTAGCGATGGCGCCGTGGAGAAGGTTTGGACGGGACTGTTGGACAGCACAGGCTGGCGCGAAGTATTCGCGTACTTTGGCACGGTGGAGCGGGGCTTGGTTCCCGCCACCGGTGCGTTCGGTGTCCCGCCGAACGGATGTGGGCCCCAGTCACTCAATAGTGAACGACAAGCGTGTAAGTAACGTTACAGTGCACATGGAGGTGCGAAGGTGGTAAAGAAAATATTGCAAGCCCTATTGTTGGTTTCGCTCGTCTCGGCGTTCGTTGTTAGCGGCATCCGGGCTTCGGAGCCCGGGCCCCTGGTTCAATGTGTCTACTCTAACGGTACCTGCATCGACCACGGCTGCCTTGGTGGTTCCTGCATGCTCCTGGGCAACAATGGTCCCTGCGGGTGCGTGAGGTAGCAATCACCCCAAGGCGCTCCAGGCGTGGTCCCCGTGGGGACCACGCCTGGAGGCGGTCCCTGTCCCCGCAGAGACTGGAGCCCCGTGCGCCGTTCGACCAAAGTCCGAGCGGTCACGGCGACCGTAGTCTTTGGAGTTTGCGCGGTTGCTGGCCGCTTGTTCATGACGCGTTATCCCACGGCCGTGTGGCCAGAGTCACCTGTGGTCGCGGCCTCGCGGGGGAGTCTGTTGCCTAATCCGCGGGGCTACAAGTGGGAGGCTAATCAGAGGACCCTGCTGCTTGCCCTCCACGTGGGCTGTCCGTACTGTGACAGCAGCATGGGCTTCTACGAGCGGCTGTCCGCGCTCGAGCGGTCGCGGGCTATCAGGGCGCACGTGTTGGCAGCCTTCCCAGAACCTGCTGCTGAGATCCGCCGTACGCTGGCGGGCCGCCTCTCGGGGGTGCAGACCCTGGAGCGAGTGGATCTGCGGGCGCTGCGGGTTGTCGGCACCCCAACCGTAATGCTCGTCGACTCGCAGGGCCAAGTTCTCAGCGTGTGGATTGGACAACTCTCCTCGTCGGAGCAGGCGGCCCTGGCAGCCGCTGCCGCGATGCAGTAGCCTCCGTCTTGATGAAAGCAGGACATATCCCCCAGTAATACTAACTGGAGCGTCGGGCGAAGTGGAGCAGCGGGCATTGCCACTTACAAGTGGCAATGCTATGATTCCGCCGCGTCACGTCGTGACCGGCTTGGCGTGCGCCACAGCCCCATTTGACCAGGAGGAACCGATGCCGCGGAGACTGATGTTTCTAGCATTTCTCGTGACAGTACTAGCCCTGTTGACATCAATCGCTTTTGCGCAAGGACAAGCGGCGGCAGCGCCACAGGCGCACACAAGCGGGACCGCCGCGACCCCAACGACTGAACACTTCGACCCGGTGGCCGCAACCAACGTTTACCTGGCGAAAGTGGCGCCGGATAAGAAGGCGAAGTCTGATGCCTACTTCGAAGGCGGATACTGGCTTATCCTATGGGATTTTCTGGCTCCCTCAATTGTCTTTCTGCTTTTGCTGGTGTCGGGTTGGTCGGCGCGCATGCGCGATTTGGCAGAAAGAATCACCCGTTTCAAACCGATTCACACATTCCTCTACTGGACCCAATTCCTGGTGCTTACATCTCTGCTGACCTTCCCTCTCGGTGTTTACGAGGGATTCATCCGTGAGCACAAGTATGGGCTGGCAACACAGACTTTCGGGCCTTGGCTGGGGGATGAGTTAAAGGGATTAGGGCTAGGGGTGGTTCTGGGCGGGCTGCTGATGGTTGCGCTTTACGGTATTGTGCGCCGCCTGCCGCGCACCTGGTGGCTCTGGGGGTCGATTACGAGCCTCGTCTTCGCCACTATAGTCTTCCTAATCGCACCAGTGTTCATCGCGCCACTCTTCAACAAATACACCAGGCTCGAGGACCCGGCTATCCGCGGCCCCATTCTTAGCATGGCACGGGCCAACGGCATCTCCGCCAGGGATGTGTTTGTGCAGGACGCTTCGCGGCAGTCCACGCGCGTGAGCGCATTCGTCACCGGATTCCTAGGCACGGAGCGCATCGTCTTGAACGACAACCTGCTGAAGCGCTGCTCGGTCGCCGAGATCGAAGCGGTGATGGGTCATGAAATGGGCCACTACGTCATGCACCACGTTTACAAGGGCTTGATGTTCTTCGGCATCGTCATTGTCCTGGGTTTCGCCTTCCTGCGCAAAGGCTCGGAGTGGGCCTTCCGGCATTGGGGGGACAAGTGGAGAGTCTGCGAGGCGGGAGATTTGGCCGCGCTGCCTCTTTTTGCCTTGCTGATTTTGACCTACCTCTTCGTGCTTACACCAGCATTTAACAATTACTCACGAGCTGAGGAATACGAAGCGGACATCTTCGGGCTGAATGCGGCTCGCCAGCCGGATGCCGAAGCTGAGGTCGATCTCAAACTCGCTGATTACCGCAAGCTCGATCCTAGCTCCCTCGAGGAGTTTCTCTTTTACGACCACCCGAGCGGCCGGGCACGCATCTACGCTGCCATGCGGTGGAAAGCGGAGCAGGTCGGGGGACAGGGAATAGGGAACAGGTGACAGGGAATAGGGAACGGGGTAAAGGGTGAAGGTTAAAGGCTAAAGGCTAAAGGCTGAAGTCCTAACAGTCTGCCCTTTGACCTTTATCCTTCACCCTTTACCCTCTACACTTTACCCTTTGCAAGTTATTGCCTTGAATTACAGCAGTCAATATGTTACAGTGCGGATTTGTCACCGGGGTGCACGAGGCAGCGCCAGCGTGTCGCACCGCCAGTCGAGAGCGGTAGGTTCGGTCCGACCTTCGTGGCTTAAGCCCCAGTGGTTTCATGTAAATGGAAGTTCGATTTCCGGAACACGAGCGACTTCCTGCCTGGAAGATCGCTTTCTTCCAATACGCTATTGCCCTGACCTTCCTCGGACTGCTGGTCGCATACTGGCGGATACAAATCGGCCAGCACCGTTCTTACCTCGAACAAGCTGAACGCAATCGAGTTCGCAACCTGCCGGTGATCGCCCCAAGGGGGAGGATACTGGACCGCGAAGGGCGCGTACTGGCGGACAACTTCCCCGCCTTCAGTGTGCTCCTGATGCGCGAGAGCGCGTCGATTTTGGCCCCCGAGCGTATGCAAGGAATAGCGCGAAGCTTGGGCCTTGTCCCTGTCGAACTGCAACACCTGATGGAGCATACCGCACGGCTGCCGCGCTTTCAGCCCGTCGTTCTCAAGCAATCAGCGACGCTCGATGATATAGCCTTCGTGGAATCGCACCGCCTCGAATATCCCGAGTTGGCCCTCATCCAGGTCCAGCAGCGCCTTTATCCGAAGCGCGATGTGGCTGCGGCAGCGCTGGGTTATGTGGGAGAAGTGTCCGAGGATATGATCGCCAAGCCCGGCTCACCTTATCGCCCGGGCGACGTGGTGGGCAAGTTTGGAATCGAACGCGAATATGACAAGGTCCTGTCCGGACAGGACGGCATGAGGCGAGTGATCGTGAACAGCCGTGGCGAGGAAGTCGGTTCGCTCACCACCATCAACGCCATGGCGGGAAATGATCTCCGATTGACGATTGACCTTGATTTGCAGATGGCGGCGGAAGCTGCCCTGGGCGACCAACCCGGCGCCATCGTGGCTCTTGACCCCCGCACCGGCGAGGTGCTGGCCATGGTCAGCCACCCCTCCTTTGACCCTAACGATTTTGCCAAGCGCATCGACCGCGGGGAATGGGAGAAACTCACTGATGATCCCATGAAGCCCATGATGAACAAGGCCATCCAGGCACAACTGGCGCCGGGTTCGGTCTTCAAAATCGTTACCGCCACCGCTGCCTTGGAAACGGGGACCATCCAACCCGACTTCACATTGCATTGCGCCGGCGCGGTTGACATCTACGGGCACACCTACCACGATCATAAAGTACATGGAAGCGTTGACCTGCACCGTGCCATCATTCTTTCCTGCGACGTGTACTTTTATACCCTGGGAAAGCTCTTGGGAATCGAGAAGATCGACTATTTCGCAAAGCGTTTAGGGCTCGGCCATCGGACTGGTATTGATTTGCCGGGCGAGGCGGCGGGACTCATCCCATCCCCGGAATGGGTGCAAAAGGCGTTCAAGCGAAAATGGTGGGCGGGTGAAACAATGTCAGTGGCTATCGGCCAGGGAGCGGTTGTCGTCACGCCGTTGCAGTTGGCCCGCATGATTGGCGCTGTCGCCTCGGGAGGAGTTTTCTGCCGCCCGCACTTGGTTTTCAAGGACCAGCTGCTGGCGCTGGGCGTAGATCCGCCGGACGATTCCGGTCGCAACTTTCCCTTGGGCGAAACTACCTTGGAGGAATTAACTCGCGGGATGTGGGGCGTGGTCAACGAAGATGGAGGGACCGGTGTGGGCGCACGCTGCCCCGGAATTGATATTGCCGGTAAGACGGGGACCGCCCAGGTTGTCAGTGTGGACCTCATGAAATCTGCGCAGAATGCCAGCTACAACAATAATGCGTGGTTTGTGGGGTATGCTCCCACCACTAAACCCGAGATCGTGGTGGCTGCCCTGGTGTTGCGCGGGGAACACTCGACAGTGGCAGTACCCGTCGCGCGCGAGGTGATCAAGGCTTACTTCGACAAGAAGGCAGCGCGCAAGCCTCCTCCGGGGCCGACGCCGGCCCAATCCCCGATGTTGAGCAAGGCCAACTCCGCACGACTCCCAACACCGGCCGTAGACACGGAGAATCGCCAGTGACCACACGCTTTCGATTTCGTGATATCGATTGGGTACTGCTGGGACTGGGCGTCGCTATTGCCGTCATTGGAGTTGTGGAGATTTACAGCACGACACAGCATTCTGCCCTCCAGGGCCAATACAAGAAGCAGATTTACTGGTTAATCCTCAGCATCGTCCTGGCGTTAGTAGTCAGTCACCTCGACTACCACGTCCTCCTCGAACAGACTCCCTGGTTCTATGTGTTATCGGTGCTTGTCTTACTTGAGCTGCTGGTGGCCGGCCATGCCATCGCCAGGACCAAGCGCTGGCTACGATTCGGGGGACTCACTTTTCAAGTGTCAGAGTTGGTCAAGTTGGTTATAATACTCTCTGTAGCGGCGTATTTTGCTGAGCGGCGGGGCAAGTCCGCTACATGGGGCGACTTGGTCAAACTGGGGTTGCTGGCAGGCGTGCCGGCAGTCCTGGTAGCCTTAGAACCCGACCTCGGCACGGCGCTAACATTTCTAGCGATTCTCGGCTCGGGCATTTTGCTCGCGGGAATTCGGTGGCGGCAGATCGCGGTGCTGATGTTGTTGGGGCTGATGTCACTGCCGGTGGGATGGCACGTCCTCCGGCCCTATCAGCGCGACAGGTTTATGGCCTACTTTCATCCAACTCAAGACACGCAAGGCACAAGCTACCAAGTGACCCAAACAAAGATTGCTATCGGCTCAGGTGGCCTGCGGGGCAAAGGTGTTGGAAACGGCACCCAAAGCCATTTGGGCTTCATCCCTGTTTCCCAGGCGGATGCCATTTTTGCCGCCTTTGCGGAAGAGCAGGGATTCATCGGTACTTTGATCGTTTTGCTGCTTTATTTCGCGTTGCTGCTCCGCCTATTGGACGGGGCACAAATGGCGCCGGACCGGGCCGGAGCGTTTCTGCTGGTCGGGCTTGCGTCGGTATTGTTTTTCCAGGTTGCTATCAACACGGGGATGATGATCGGGCTCTTTCCAGTGACGGGCATTCCACTGCCCCTCATGAGCCAGGGAGGATCTTCCCTGCTATTTACGTTTCTGGGCCTGGGCGTGGCTATGAATGTCCGGGCTAAGCGGTTTGTGAATTGAGCGCGATCCGCGTGACAGCGGATGAAGTTGCCGCGCCCCGGCCGAGCATATGAATAGCTCGCGTCTTCGTCACCCTCGCGGAAGCCGAGGGGCCAAGCAAGTCGAGATGGAGCTGAAGTCCCGCTTTCGTGGGAATGACGAGCCTGGGGAGGGCGGAGTTTGAATTCTGAAACCGGCTGCATTCGAGCCGGTTAATCGCGGACAGGGCGGGCCCGCAAGGCTCCGCGCTAGCGGGCGCGACATCAGAGCCACTTGAGATTGGAATTAGCCCGGTCTCGCCGCCCACGAGCTTCATAGCTCGATGAAGCGACCGGGCCAGGGAAGCTGAGGGTTGATCTCCGTGTTACCCATGTAGCGCTGACCTTTCGGTCAGCACCCGAGATGCCGCCGTGAAGGCGCGCGATGAGATGCCGACCTGAAGGTCGGCGCTACAAACGGACAGATCCCCCGCCCTCTCTGAAAAGGAGTTTTCATGTCAAAGGAGATGTTTATCTCTTCGTCTCTTCACGAGACGAAGCTGGCCGTTGTAGAAGACGACCAGTTGGTGGAAGTGTATTTTGAGCGCGATACGGACGTGGGCCTGGTGGGCGGGATCTATAAGGGCCGCGTGAGCCGCGTGCTCCCCGGGATGCAATCTGCTTTCGTAGATATCGGCTTGGAGAGAGACGCTTTTCTCTACGTCTCAGATTTCTTTTTTGAGGACCAGGAAGATTACGACAAGATCCTGGAAGAGGCGGAAGCGTGCGCGGTCAGCTTTGACGCACAATCGGCGCAGGCAGGTACTTCGCCTGCCCAAGGGGTGTCTCAAGAGGCAACGCCCCAGATGGCCGCTCCGGTTTCCTCAGAATCACATGTGCCCATCGTCGTGGCGCCTGCCCCAGCGCCACCTGAAAGCCAGCCGGCAGCCATCCCTGAAGCGCCCGCCGCCCCGGCCGCAGGAATAGGCCCTGCCGCTCCCGTTTCAACCGCACCCACGGCGGAGTCGCAAGAGCAGAGCCACTTCGAGCCGCGCGGTCGCCGCTGGCGACATCGGGGGCGAAAGTTTGGCGAGCATCGCCACTCAGAGCACAAGTTCGTCCCACGGCAGGAGAGTTCTGCCCCTCCCGCATTCGAGATTTTGCCCGGAGAATCCCTCGCCAAGTATGGCCACGCGGCCCCAGAGTCGCCACAGCCGACATTGAATGACAGCCTTGCTGCCGAGTCGGAGGCGGTCGAGGGCGAGGCTTTGGAACAGGCTGAAGGAGGAGACTTCGCGGAAATTGTTCCTGTAGAATCTGCAAGCCTGGAGCCGCCGTCAGCAACCTCTACCGCCCCAACTGACCACCCGCAAATCGAATTGTCCCCCGAACCGCCCGCAGCTTCGGGGCCGCCCACCCGGCCAGCAACGACTGACGCTTCTGCTGCGGAGGCGGGATCAGGGCAGGAGGTGGCGGCAGGTTCTAGCGCGGCAGTCACCGTGATTCCTCCCGCAGTTGCGCGATCAGAGCGAGACGTCGCGGCGGATTCTAGCCGGGACGGAGCTGACCTAAAGGGCAGCGTTACATCCCTAGATTCGATACCCGCAACCGAAAACGATGATTTGGAGTCAAACGGTGAAGGGGAAACGATTGAGACACTGGAAGAGAGGGTTGGGCTGACGCCCTCGGCGCCTTCCGTCGACTCGAAGGTCCAGCCTGAGGATCTTAAGGTCGAGGATGCGGACGAGGCCGACAGCGCCTCAGATGAACAGTTGTTCGGTGAGCCCGCGGAACCCGGTGTTGCCCTTGAGCCCGCGGAAGAACTCAGCGCCGAACCTGCTGCGCAAACAGCATCGTCCGCCGAAAGTCTGCCTGAACCTGCTCCCCCGGCACAAAACCAGGAGATGCAGGTCCCCCCGGAGCCGTCCGCACGGGCAGGAGCCGCCGAGAGTCCCGGCGCGCCCGCCGACGGAACGTATACAGTGCGTGAGCCGCACCAACGCCCTCGGTTCGCTCCCCGGCGTGGCCGGAGAGGGCGGCGAGGGGCGAACTACCAGGGCCGTAGCGAACCACGGTGGGAGCCGCGCCCCGGCAACAACCAGCCCGTTCAGATCTCGAAGCTGCTTAAAGAGGGCCAGGAAATTCTCGTTCAGATCTCCAAAGAGCCGTTGGGTACGAAGGGCGCGCGCATCACTTCGCACATCGCGCTGCCCGGCCGCTATTTGGTCTACATGCCCACGGTCGAGCACATCGGCGTGTCGCGCAAGATCTCCTCGGAAGAGGAGCGGCTGCGTTTGAGGAACATCATCCTCGAGCACAAAGGCTCCTTGAGCGGCGGGTTCATCGTGCGCACGGCTGGCCAGGGCCGTGACGAGGAAGAGTTGAAAGCGGACCTGAAATTTCTCTCCAACCTCTGGAATGAAATAAAAGCCAGAACGGAGCGCGTTAAGGCTCCGGCGCTGATCCATCGCGACCTTGATCTGGTTCAGCGAGTGCTGCGCGATACGCTTGCACCGGATTTCAAGAGCGTGCGCGTGGACAGTGAAATCCAGTACGAGCGCGTGTTGGACTTTGTGAATCGCAGCCAGCCATCCCTGGTCGGAAAGGTCAAACTCTACACCCGCGAGACGCCCCTTTTTGAGGAGTTTGGTATCCAGTCGGAAATCGAAAAGGCGCTCAAGCCCAAAGTGTGGCTCAAGTCCGGGGGCTATATCGTCATTAACCAGACCGAGGCTTTGGTGGCCATTGATGTGAACACGGGCAAATACGTGGGCAAGACCAACCGGCTGGAAGATACCATCCTGAAAACCAACTTCGAGGCTGTAAACGAGATCGTCCGCCAAATTCGCCTGCGGGATTTGGGCGGCATCATCGTCATCGATTTTATCGATATGGACGAGCGCAAGAACCGCGCCAAGGTCACTCAGGTACTGGAGGAGGCCCTGCGAAAGGACAGGGCGCCCACCAAGGTGATCGCCTTCCACGATTTTGGTCTGGTGGCCATTACCAGGAAGCGAGTCAAACAGTCTCTGGAGAGGACATTGTGCGAGCGTTGCAGCCACTGCTCCGGCTCCGGCTGGGTGAAGTCTCCTACCACGGTATGTTACGAAATTCTGTCGGAAGCCCGCAAGATGGCTGGCCAACTGGAAGGCAAGGTCATGATCCTGCGCGTCAATCCTGAAGTGGCCAAGGTTCTCAAGTCGCGCGACGCAGCGTTGGTATCGGAGCTCGAATCACTCACCCAAAAAGAAGTCATCATCAAGAGTGATCCGGTTGTGGAGCAGGAACGGTTCGAAATCTTTTAAGAGCAGCGACGAGAGACAAGTGACGAGTGACGAGTGACGAGCACTGTTTTTCCGGCTCGTCACTCGTCACTGCCTTTGAAGTATTCTCCACATCGTTCCCGCGAAGATGTTCTCCTGGGCTTTCGCGGGAACGCCGCAAGTGTCAAGCATTTTGTGGTAGCGCGCCAGCGCCCGGTCAAACTCCTCCAGGTCGCCGCCAAACACATCGGAACCGAAGACCAGTTTTTCGAAGGCGTTGGCCGCGGACTGGGGAGTGTGAGGGCTCTCCACTCCGGACCACCAGAAAATGGAATTGAAGAAGGCATAGTTGTTCTGTAACTTGATCAGTGTTGAGCCCGAAACGTCAAAATAGAGGTTGGGATGCCAGCGGGCCAACTCTCCCGCCCAGGCATAGTCCGGGTTCCCAAGATGCGCGCCAATGAGCGTAATGCCCGGGAAGCGCCGCGCCACGCCATCCAGAGTGGTCACCCGCATCCTCTCGATGCTCGCGTCAACCGGGATTTTGGGATTTACGCGCATCACAATACCTGTGTGGAAAAGAATGATCATCCCGTACTTTTCCGCGCGCTCGTAAATAGGCCAATAGCTGGGATCGTAGAACTGCTTAAGGGGCATTTCCAGTTCACCCAGGCCGCGAAACCCTGCCGCATGGAACTCATCCACTAGCTCCAAGGCGCGCGGATCGTCAAGATCGATGCTGCCGAATCCGACCAGCCGATTGGGGGCAGCGTCAATCAAGGGCTTCGCGGTTGCCAGATCGGCGGGAGGAACCAAAAGAAACGCGAGCCCATCTACAGAGTCCAGCTTATTGAGCAATTTGTGAACGAATTCCGGGTCCCCGTTATAGTGAACATGGCAGTCGATGATTTTCGGAGCAACAGACTGCGCTCGAGCCGAACTGCAGAACACAGCCACTAGCACAGCAGCCAGGAGCCAAAGTTGCTTCTCCATTTTCCCTCCTTATCCCAGCGGGCGTCTTGCCCGCGCCACCTCTTCCGCTACGAGAACCGGGTGCGTTTCCAAAGCACCGTGCCGCAGACGAAGAGGAAACCCAGCATGGCAACGCCGAGCAGCGCCGTCCAGAGTAGATTTATCGCCATGGGAGGACGTCTCGCACCTCTTGCCAGCAATAGGAAGATCCCCGCCGCCACGACAACAATCGGAACGTCCCACCACCGCCGGCTTGGACCCTGCTCTCCCCGCGCGACCTCTGCGTGCGGCGTGCTGTCCAGCGGTTCGGGGTCGAGTTGGTAGCGCTCCGCTTCGCGCCGTTGGCTTGCCCGCCAGGATTCCTGCTCGGAGGCTGGCGCCTCAGCCAGGCTGATTTCTACGGCCCCCGCAATCATCGCGGCCGAACCGGCAACGATCAATCCCTGTGCGGCTCCGCTTTTCCCGCTCAGTTCTCCGAATACCAGGGCGCCCCACGCCAAGCCCCAGAGTTGGTTCGTGTTCGACAAAGGGATCCCTCGCCCAATGCCAATGTACTTTGCCGCGTATTGCTGGAAGAGGTCTCCCAGGACCCAGCAGAATCCTCCCAGGAAGAGCCAAAACAGGGTGCCACGCGCCTGGGCAAGTTCCTCGAGGAGCGGCGAAAGGCCACCGCGAAAAACCAGCGCCAGAGACGACATCGTGAAGAGTTCGCCCACTGTAAAAACCGTCACGAAGGAAAGCGGATTCATGCCGCTGATGTAGGCCTTGCGATAAGGAATGTACATCGTTCCCCAGAGCAGGCCTGCACCCAGCGCCGCCAGAATGCCGGGGGCCGCGCGATGTGGCGCACCCGCGCCATGCTGCCCGGTAGCGTACGCCAGCAGGCAGGCTCCCACTACGATTGCACATGCGCCGCCCAGGACCTTGGCCGCCTGGCGGCGGCCGGCGCCGCGCAACTCGTTGAACAAAAACCACCCCCAGAATAACCCCACCAGGCTGTTGATATTCCATAACGGGAATGCGACGGATAACCCCACGTCGCGGATGGCGAAGACCGTTAGAGTATTTGCCACCGCCCACAGGGCGCCCGCAAGGATCGCCCAAATCACCAAGTGCGCTCGCGCCCGGAGGTCGACGAACACGTAGCCCGTGCCTTTCAGAAGCGTCGGAAGCGTCCAGCGGGCAACGAACACGCCTGCGACCATGACGAGCGAAATCGCGTAGGGTGACAACCCCACGGTCACTAGCTTGGTCGGGGCTTCTGCTCCCCCAAGCCACGCGCCCGCAGCCAGACCGGAAATCACTCCCACTCCATGCAACGAGCGAGCGCCGGTGGAGGCTAAAGTTTCGGTTCTTGTTGCCAAGTTCGGTACACTCTCAGCGGAGGTAAAGCAGAAGCAGAAGACCAAAAATCAGGACAATTGCCGGCACCCAAAAATGGCTGTCGGTAACAATCGCTTTGAATAGCCTTGGCCTCAATGCTCTCTGCCTCAAAGGAATAAGATTGTACACTAAGAATTGAGTCAATGACTCAATAAGGGAGGTTCCCCGTGCCCAGCAAGAATTACCGCATTGCCCTGATTCCCGGTGACGGGATCGGCAAGGAAGTGATCCCAGCCGCTGTGAAGGTGCTGAACGCGGCGGCGAGAGCATCGGAGGAGCGTCTCAGCCTATCCTTTCGTGAATTCGACTGGGGATGCGAACACTATCTTAGCACTCGCCAGATGATGCCGGAGGATGGACTGGAGCAGCTTCGCGCTTTCGACGCCATTCTTCTCGGCGCTATCGGACTTCGCTCGGTCCCGGATCACGTGTCGCTCCGCTAGCTCTTGCTGCGCATTCGCTTCGGGTTCGATCTATGCGTCAATTTGCGTCCCATTGAGATCCTTCCGGGCCTCGAGCCGCCGCTGCGCGGGAAGGGCGCCGAGGACATTCGGATGCTCTTCATACGTGAAAACACGGAGGGGGAATATTGTGGCGTGGGCGGCCGGTTTAAGCGCGGCACAAGAGACGAAGTCGCCGTGCAGCAATCCATATTCACGCGTAAGGGCGTGGAGCGCGTGATTCGATATGCCTTCGAGCAGGCGCGCCGGCGTCCTCGCAAGCTTCTGGCTAGCGCCACCAAGTCGAATGCCATGGCTTATACCATGGTTTTGTGGGACGAGGTGCTCCGCGAGGTGGACAGGGAATATCCCGACGTCCGGGTGGCAAACTACCATGTGGATGCGCTCGCAGCCCGTATGATCACTCACCCTGAGAGTTTGGATGTGGTGGTTAGTTCGAACCTGTTTGCAAATATACTGACCGACCTCGGCGCCGCCTTGCAGGGGAGCCTCGGCCTTGCGGCCAGCGCTAACTTGAACCCGGTCGAGCGCTTCGGTCCTCCCATGTTCGAGCCAGTGCACGGCAGCGCTCCGGATATCGAGGGACGCGGCATCGCCAATCCCATCGCTGCCATTTGGACTGCCGCGTTGATGATGGAGCAGCTTGGGGAGGGAGAAGCGGGCGCGTGCATTTTTGACGCGCTGAAGAAGGTGACGGCCGAGCGGCGAGTGCGCACGCCTGACCTGGGCGGCAACAGCACGACGGAGGAATTCGCAGCGGCGTTAATCGCCAGGATGGACACCAGTTATAGGGAACATCAAGAAGGGAAAAAGTAAGATACTCAGCCTCCCCTGAGGCGAAATGTGAGCAGTTGTAATACGCAGTAGCGGATGGTAGGCTTGTACACTAGAGGGGAGCGCACAGTCATGAGCCGTATTTACGAGGTCCAAGCGCGTTGGGATTCCGAGGCAGGGGTCTGGGTCGCGGAGAGCGACGACATCCCCGGCTTGGTGGCGGAAGCCGAATCAATGAATGCCTTGGTGGAGAAGGTTCGGGTATTAGTACCGGAACTTTTTGAGCTAAATGGCGGTCTTGAACCGGGGCAAAAGTCGGTTAACGTTCTGGTTCGCGCACATCACGAAGAAACTGCTTCTGTCCCCGTCGGGCCCTGATGGTAAGCTACACGCCGAAGCTGAAGGAAGTCCTGCGCGCCCACGGATGTTACTATGAGCGCGCCGGACGTGGTGATCACGAAATTTGGTACAGTCCGATCACGGACCGGCGCTTCCCGGTCGACTACAAGATTCTATCCCGCCGTACCGCGAACGCGGTTCTCAAGCAGGCCGGCATCCCCAAGCAGTTCTGATTTCCCTTCCGTAATTGAGCGAACATCCAGGACGAAATCCTAATGCCGTCCCTGGCGGAGCTGGGGAAGTTCTCGAGGTTTACAAGATTGCCGCCGGTTCGGCGCTGCTTAGACACACGCCGGGCCCGTGAACAATACAGGTTTCTGAGGGCTCGTGTGCACCGGTCCGGACAGATTTCAATTTAAGCAGCGACCGGTTGGAAAGCGCTTTCATTAAGACCGGCTCCAACTGCGGGTCGCGCACGCTGCTGCAGGAGAAAATCGCTACCGGCGAGACGAGTTCAGTCGGGAAGGTATCGCCCCGGCGCGTGATTTTCGCCATGATGCCCATGCCCACAGTTGGGATGGCAGGCAAGGTCATAGTAATTGGCAGTACAAGCCTGCCACCCTCGCGCAGTCGCTCCAGCCAGAGCGGGTGTGGGTGCGTGACTCCGGCGTTAATCAGCATGGCATCGCACTCCCCGGGATCGAATTGCGCGCCATCGCCCGCGTGGACAGTCACATTCGGGTAGGTCGACAGGTTCTCTCGGGCGCGCGCCGCTAACCCCTCATGCGCCTCGCTCCCCACCACGCTCCCGCCCGCTCCCACGACTTCGGCCATGATTGCGGTGTAGTAGCCAACCCCACAGCCCAAATGGTAGGCTCGATCGCCCGCCTTCAGATCGAGTGCGTTGATCCAGCGGGCCAGCGCGCTCGGCTGCCCATTATTGATGTTTTTGGAGACATCCAGCGCCACCACGACGTTGTGATAGAGATCGCGGGGGTCGTCGGTCGTCACGTAGGTAATGCTTCCGAGGCCTGAAAGGGACATAGCCCTGTCTTCGGCTGATAGAACCTGCCACGGCGGCGGACCAAGGTACTTCTCCCGCGGCACGCGCGCGTAGGCTTCAACCAGCAAAGGCGAACTGAGATTGGCGACCCAGCGCACTTCCTGAGCATAGAAATGGCGGCAATCTTCGAGTGTCATCATGACGTGAGTACCCCAAATAAAATCGGACTGAATCAGTTTTTCACCGCACGATGCTTTGTTGTCCCTGCCGCCAGTCGTGTCCGCGCATCTTTAACGAACCCACAGAAGCGGTGTGAGAGTTCTTGGATTCGCTCCACTTGTCGTCGCGCGATGGCATCCGGCGGTATCAAGTCCATCCCGACCCCCAGGGCAGCGGCGCCAGCTAAAATGAACCCGGTTGCCGTACGTTGAGTCACGCCCCCCGATGCGACCAGGGGAATCTGCGGCAACGCCTTCTCCAATGCTTTGATATATTTGTCGCCGCCCACCTGGGAACAGGGAAATACCTTCACGAAGTCCGAGCCCAGTCTCCATGCCGTGTGCACTTCCGTGGGAGTGAGTGCACCCGGAATGAAGGCGATCTCCTGCCGGGTTGCGAATTCCGCAATGGAATAGTTGAACACCGGCGCTGTCAGGAAGCCTGCCCCAGCATCGAACGCCCGCCTGGCCGTTTCCGTATCTAGTACCGTGCCGGCGCCCACGATCATTCCGTCACGGGAGCGGACGAGGTGCGCGATCAAGTCGATCGTTTCCGGCCCCTCGATGCTGACTTCCAATATGGGGATGCCGGCGCCCGCCAGCGAGTCGGCGGCAAAACTGGCGTCTTCCATGGAAGACACCCACACTGCCGGGATGATACCTATCTCCTGTATGCGCGCGCAGATTTCTGTTTTAGTCATGGCTCTTACACCTCCCTCTCCATATCCGGCTCCGGAAGTTGGTCGCCTTCACGTGCAAACCAGGAATAGAGGGTCGGCAGGAGGAAGATGCTGACTACCAGATCGGAGATCAGGCCGCCGACGATCACAATAGCAAAGGGGCGCTGGGAGTCGGATCCGATTCCGTGGGAGAGTGCAGCGGGAAGCAAGCCCAGCGTTGCCACGAGCATCGTCATCATAATGGGCCGCAGTCTCAGCACCGCCCCTTCCACCGCGGAGTGTTCAATCGTGAAACCCCGGGCTCGAAGCTGGTTGATGTATTCCAGCATAATCACTCCGGTCTGCACCGAGACGCCAAAAAGCGCCAGAAAACCCACGCCGGAGGACACGCTGAAATTTGTATGGGTCACCAACAAAGCCAGCAGGCCCCCAAGACGGGCCATGGCCACATTGGTCAGAATCAACAGCGACCATTTGACGGAGGTGAACATCGTGTACAAGATGATGAAGATCACCAAGATCGTGATCGGCAGCACTATCATCAGGCGACGTTCCGATCGCTGCTGGCTTTCATATTCGCCCGCCCAATCGATCGTATAGCCGGGCGGCAACTTGACCGAGGCAGTCACCTTCCTCATAGCTTCCTGGACCGTACCCCCGAGGTCTCGACCCCGCACGCTGAATTTAACCGCGACGTAACGGGAATTCCCTTCGCGATAAATCTCGGAGCCGCCGTCTGTCTCGCTCACCTTCGTTAATTGCGCCAGCGAAACCCGCTCACCACTGGGGGAAAGTATGCGGATTCTCTCGATGGCCTCTTTGGTATCGCGATACTCCGGCAAATAGCGCAGGACCAGGTCATACCGCTGCTCACCAATCAACACCTGGTTGAGGGCGTTGCCTCCCACGGCAGTTTGGACGGCATCTTGAACGTCCGAAACATTGATCCCAAAACGAGCCGCCTGATCGCGGTCGACCTCAAAATTCAGGTTGGGTTGGCCCAGGACTCGAAACAATCCCAGATCCTCGACTCCCCGAATGTCCCGCATGGCGGCGACAATTTCGTCGCCCTTTGCTTCCAGAGTCTTGAGGTCGTCGCCATAGACTTTCACGGCCAGGGCGCCTTTAACGCCGCTCACGGCCTCTTCCAGGTTATCTGCAATCGGCTGAGAGAATCCCCAGAAGACGCCGGGTATTTTCTCTAATTCACGGTCCATCGCTGCGATGAGTTGGTCCTTATCTTGGTGAAAAACCGGCCGCCACTTTTCTCTGGGGAGTAGATCCACAAAAAACTCCATGTTAAAAAAGCCGGTGGTATCCGTGCCATCGTCCGGACGGCCGATCTGGTTAACCACTTGGGGAACTTCCGGAAAAGAGCAAAGCACCTCACGCGCCCTCTGTGCTACTCGCGCGCTCTCCGTGGGGCCGGTGCTGGGGGCCAAGGTGCCGCGCACCCAAATGGCGCCTTCGTCCAGTTGCGGGAGGAATTCCGACCCGATCACTCCGCCGAATGCCAGGTATATCGTGAGTGCAAACATAACGATGGCGGCCCCCAGTGTAAACGAACGATGGTGGATCGCCCAAGTCAGACTTTTTCTGTAGAGGTTGGTCAGAAGAACCATCACCGGATTCTTCCATTCCTTGGCCCCCGAGCGGAAAAGCACACTGGCGAGGGCAGGAGCCACCAACATTGAGAAAATCGACGCTCCGAGTAAAGCAAAGGCCACCGTCCACGCCATGGGCCTGAACAACTTTCCTTCCACGCGTTGCAAGGTGAAAATTGGCATATAGGCGGTAATGATGATGGCGATGGCGTAAAAGACCGGCCGCTGTACTTCATGCGCAGCTTCCCGGATCCTTTCCATGGGGGTTCGCAAGTCTGTCGCAGGGCGATTAAGATGGCGGACGATGTTCTCGATCATTACCACCGCACCATCAACAACCATGCCAAAATCCAGCGCCCCAAGGGAAAGCAAGTTGGCGGAGATGTGCCTGAGATCGAGACAGATGGAAGCAAAAAGCAAGGAAAACGGTATCGTGGCGGAGACGATCAACGCGGCGCGGAGGTCGCCCAGAAAAATGAAGAGAATAACCACCACCAGGATCATTCCCTCAAACAGATTGTGCAGCACCGTATGCGTAGTGTAGTGCACCAAGTCGTCACGGTCCAGGTAGGGAACGATTTTCACTCCAGGCGGCAGGATGTGGTCATTGATCCTGCGTACAGCAGCGTGGATGCCCTGCATTGTGGCCTCCGTCACCGCCGCTTTGCGCATGAAGATGATTCCTTCCACAACGTCGTTGTTGTCAACCACTACGCCATCCACCCTATGAATCGCCTTCCCGATCTGGCCCAGGCGAATCTTCGGCCCCTGGGTGACCACCGCAATGTCCTTCATGCGGATGGCCGTCCCCTTCTGCGTTTTGAGCAATGTCCTTTCGATGTCGGAAACGTGCTGGACTAACCCCACTTCGCGCACATTAATCTGCTGAGCGCCTTGTTCGATAAAGCTGCCCCCGCCATTGGCATTGGCGTTGCTCAGTTGCTGCTCCACCTGAGCAAGGCTCAAGCCGTAGGAAACCAACTTGTCCGGGTCGACGCGAATCTGATATTCCTTCGTAATGCCGCCAAAAGAGGAGTCGTCCACCACGTCCGGCGCGGCCCTCATATACTTGCTGACCACCCAGTCCTGAAGCGACTTGAGCTCGGTGAGGTCGTAATTCGGATTGGTGCTCTCCAGCGTGTACCAGTAGACCGAGCCGATGGGGCTGAAGTCCGGTCCGATTTGCGCTGAAACATTGGGAGGCAGCGTCACTTGCGAAAGCCGCTCCAGAACTTTCTGGCGGTCCCAATCATTATCGGAATTATCATCGAATATCAGGTTCACCACTGAGAGTCCTGCCAGTGAGGACGAGCGCACGTGCAGAAGGTAGGGTATCCCGTTCATCTGAATCTCGATGGGTATGGTGATCTGTTGCTCAACTTCTTCCGCCGCCCGCCCCGGCCACTGGGTGATCACCTGAACCCAGGTGTTCGCAACATCCGGGTAGGCTTCTACCGGCAGGTTCTTAAACGAGACGACGCCGCGCGCCAGGAGTAGCAGTGCGATGCCCAGGACCACGAAACGGTTATTGAGAGCGAAATCGAGCAGTGACCGGATCATTGCTGTTCCACCGTGTTCTGAAATTCCAGAGCGTTATCCACCACCTGCTGGCCCGGGGCAATTCCCGACAGGATTTCCTGCATGTTGCCGGCGAGCATGTCGCCTGCCTTCACTTCCACCCGCCGGAATTTGTTGGCCCCGTCAGGCAAGTAAACCCAATCACGGTCGTGCAAATGCAAGATAGCCGTGGCGGGCACGGCCGCGTATTTGTTGCAATCCAGGCCATGAAAGGTGACCGTCGCAAACATGCCTGGGCGCATCAGGCCGGGATTATTGACTTCGATCCGCACCTTCGCCGTCCGCATATTCGGGTCGAGCACCGGACCAATATTGTTGATGGTTCCGGTGAACGCTTTAGCGGGGTAGGCGTTCAGCCGAATATCGGCCGTGTCCCCCACGCGCACAACGGGAAGATCGTTTTCGTAGACGTCGCAGAGTATCCATACATGAGTGACGTCGGAAATTGTAAACGGGTTCGGTGAATTTAGGCCCTGCACTCCACCGGCATTAGTGATCTCCTGGTCGGTAATCACTCCCGATATCGGAGCACGAATATCGACGACTCCCGAGGGCTGGTCAACTTCTGGGACGCCTAACACGCGCAGTTTCTCGGCTGTGGTCTTAACGTCCACTTGTGCTTTCGAATCCGCATCTTCCGCCACCTGAAGATCGTTGAGAGAGATAGCGCCTTTTGCAAAGAGGAGTCGGGCGCGTTCGGCCTGCGTGTGCGCCAGCTTTTCATCCGCAACTGCTTTCTGGTAATCGGAAAAAGCGCCGGAGATATCGGGGCTTTGCACGCGCAAAAGCACCTGCCCCTTCTGCACCTCGTCGCCCAGTCGCGCTTTGATCTCCACCACCCGGCCCGTGGCCAAGGTGACCACCGGAACGGTTCTCGAAACGTCCGGATTCACCGTTGCTGTGACCCGCAATTCAGTGGAAGAGATATGCTCGGTGGCCACGGTCAATGGGAACTTGTCGGGATGAGCAACAGGAAAGACACTTGTGTCCTCTACATGCTCGACTTTCAATGGCGGCGGGGCGCCGGCATTCGGATCTTCTGGGGAATTCTTACAGCCTACGAACAGCGCCTGAGCCCACAAAAGCGGAATCAGGACTCTTATTCGCGCACCTCTCATGGCAGCACCTCGCGTCCGACGGCAAGGTTCAATTGGTTCGCAGCCTCCGGATAAGAACCTCTGCTCGAGGACCCATACTGTTTAATGAAGGTAACCACAGCTTCTTAAGGCGATCGCCTGGCAGGTACACGTGTTACCTGCTTGCACCAGAACAGGCGGCCGTGGCCTTTTTCAATGATAAGGCAATATGGTATGTATCCGGTCAGAGATTTTCCGTCCACCGAGTCGAGGGATTTAGAATCGAGACCATCATGCGCCCCCTTGTGGCTCGTTATGTGCCCTTAACGAGACTCTTCAACAAGACTCTTCCGCAGGGGAGCGTCTTGTCCGGTAAGCGCTAGTGCGCCAGCCGTGTCGTTTTACATCCTGCGGACTGCTATCGGACGCTTGGTTGGTCACCCTCGGTGCTGTGCATCCCGTTTCAATTCCACTTCGTGAAAATCGGTGTTATGTTCTGATAGAACTTTGTACTTAGTGACTGGATCCCGTGGTAGAGTCCCGAGGCGTGCAATCTTCGTTATCGGGACAACGGTTGGGTGGCAAAGCAAGAGGAATGTCCCATGCCAAATCGGTTGGTTCCGACGGCCGTGGGCAGGTCAATTGTGCCATTGATGGTCTCGAGAGCCGAGGCAATCACGCATTTCATCTTGGACGGCTGATGACATTTCATTGGTGTAACATCGCTCATTTCGGCGTAGGGCCGAACGGCGTTCGGCCCTGGGGCGAGCGCCGCTCGCCCCTACGCGAGAGGAGGCGGCATTCCTTCGGCGCGGCGCTCGGTGCCCTCTTGATGATGGTGTGCGTGAGTTTCGTGTGCGCCCAGTCTGACAGCACGGGAGCGTTAGGCGGAACCATCACGGGCGTGAGGGGAGCCGTGCCGGGCGCAACGGTGGCGCTCACAAACAACGCGACGAATCAGACTCTCACCATGGTGTCGGGGGAAAGCGGAAGCTATCGCTTCTCGTTGCTTCCGCCAGGCACGTACCGCGTGAGCTTTTCCGCACCCGGATTCAAGACCTCACAAGTCCCGTCGATAGCTATCAACGTTTCGGAAGCTCCCACGCTCGACGCAAGTCTGGAGCCTGGCAACACCCGGGAGAGGGTCGAGTGCAACTGCCGCTTGAGCCTGTCGGGCTCGTCGTCAGGCACCCTGGTGGATCATAAAACGATCACCGGCGTGCCGCTGACCACCCGCAACTTTGCGCAGGTCCTCTCGATGTCTTCGGGCACTGCGGCGGATGTGAACAATGCCGGAACCCTGGGCCGCGGAACCCAGACGGTAAACGTGAATGGAAGCACGACGGCGGGCAGCTACACCATCGACGGAGCCTGGGCTCCCAGCACAGTGCCCAATCCCGACACCATCGCCGAGTTCAAAATCCAGACCTCGCAGTACGACGCTGGCCATGGCGCGATGGCGCCCAGCACCAATGTGATCACCCGGGGAGGAGAGAGTCAGTATCACGGCACAGCCTGGGAATTTGTGCGCAACGACATTTTCAATTCCAATGCCTTCTTTCGCAATGCCACCGGGCAAGCCAAACCGAATCTGAAACAAAACCAGTTCGGAGTGACGCTGGGCGGCCCCGTCCTCAGGGATAAGTGGTTTTTTTTCGGCTCCTACCAGGGAACGCGGCAGGTGAACGGTCTGGACCCCACATCCGTGGCCACGGTCATCCTTCCGCCTCTCACCAGCGACCGGTCACCGGCGACCTTGGCGGCTGAGTTCTGTCCGGCCAATCATCTGCTGACGAGCGGCGTGGATGCGGGCCAGCCGGACCCGCGCTTTCTGACATTTGCCGGCGGGAAGCAACTGGACTGCGCGAACCAGAATACCGCCACCACCGTTCCCATCAATCCAGTGGCCCTAAGCATCCTCGAGACCAAGCTGCCCGATGGTTCCTACCTGATCCCGGCGCCCCAGACGATCCTCCAGTCAGGCAGCAATGCGGGCATGGGTTTCTCTTCCTTCAGCTTTCCATCTTATTACAACGAGGATCACTTCATAGCCAATAGCGACTACGTGGCGTCGTCGGTCAACACCTTGTCGTGGCGCGGCTTCTTCTCGAGAATTCACCAACGCCGATCTTTGGGAGCGCCGGGTGGGGCGACGGTTACGCCGGTGATCCCCGGCGCCGGGTCTCCCCAGGCGCTCCATGCGCAGGACGCTGCCGTCTCCTTGAAGCTAACCTCGGTTCTGACGCCCAAGGTGGCGAACGAAGCGCGCTTTGCTTACACGCGCACTTTACAGACGGCCGCCGGCGTCGGCACTCCCTCTGCGGATTCCTTTGGCATGACCCCAGTGGACTCGAGGTTTCCCCTGCCCCCGGAGGTCACCATGCTGGGCCCCATGGGAACGTTTCGCTTTTTCGGCAACGGCGCCAATGACTTCTCGATGCTCACCAACACGCTCGCCTGGACAGACAATCTCTCCTTGGTTCACGGAAGGCACAATGCCCGGGTGGGTGGAGTTTTTCTCGTGCAATACAACGACCGGCTGGACACCGGCGCGGCACGCGGAAAAATCACGTTCGAAACCTTCGAGGACTTGCTGGTGGGCCTGAGCGCGGCGGAGAACGAAAGCCCTGGCGGCCGCAGCAACATCGAGACCGTGAGGGCCAACGAGGGGGTGGGGCCCAACGGCGAGGTTCAGTATCAATACCGGCACTATTACGGGGCGGCATTTGCGCAGGACGATTGCAAGGTGACGCCGCGCCTCGCGTTCAATACCGGACTGCGCTGGGAGTATGTGGGCCCCTCGTTCGACAAGGCAGGCACGATCGGGAACGTCTGGCCGTCTCTCTTGTGGCGAGTGCCGGTTCCACCGGCGTCGGGAACCCTGGTCGGCGATGTGGTTGCAGCGAACTACAATCCGGCCCTGATCAATCCGTACACGGGCGAGCCGTTCGGTCCGCCGCCCACGGGTGTATTGACCAGTCCCACCCGCAGTTTCTATCAGAACGACACGCCGCTGGGGAAGTTCGCCCCACGGTTCGGTTTTGCGTGGCAGCCGTTCGGAGTCGCCGGGCGCGCCGCTATGCGCGGGGGGTACGGCTGGTTTTACCAGGCGCCGGCTTCGAGCGCCAACGCCCCAAATGCTCCCCTGTTCACCGCGGCGCCGTTTGCGCAGGGATTCACCAATACGGACTCGAGCAATGGCCAGTCGGATCTCGAGAAGCCGTTTCCCACCACGACGCTCGGCTTTGTGGCGCGCACGCGGACCTCCCAGCTTTCTGACCGGATCGCCGGTCCGCAATATAAAATCCCCCAGCTCCAGCAGTGGAACCTGAGCATTCAAACCAGACTACTCCGGGCTTTCACTCTTGACGTAGGCTACGTCGGGTCGTACGGTGACCACCTGTTGGTCGGCGTGGGCCTCAACCAGCCTCGGCTCGCCAGTCCTGCGAGCCCGGCCAACTGCGGTTACACTGGAGTGCCCACCGATTGCATCACGAGCAATACCGCCGTTAACGCGCCACTGCGCGTTCCCTTCATGGGAGAGACCCCCGACGCACTAACCGATAGCCAGTTCACGGGCGAGTCCCGGTATAATGGCCTGCAAGTGACGCTCCGCAGGCAGATCTCTCACGGCCTGACTTTTCAATCTGCCTATACCCTGTCGAAGGCCATGAACGACACCTCCATCTATAACGATCTGAACTACCTGTCCGGGAATTGGGCGCGCGCGACATTTGACCGCACGCACCGGAGCGTTACCAACTTCGATTACCAGTTCCCCAATGCCGTACACGGCAAGGGCGCGGCAGGCAGACTGTTGAACGGGTGGTTTACGACCGGGATTGTTATTCTGCAAAGCGGATTGCCGCTGACCCTGACCGATCCGGCCGGAGGGGCCGTCTACGGTGAGGCCTCCCCCTCAACCGTCACGCTCTGCCCGCGTCGAACCGCCGCCGCCCTAGTCACTTCCGGCAGCGCGGAGGCGAGACTCGGCGGCTGGATCGATGCGTCGGGATTGTGCTCTCCGCCCACGATCGGTTCCGACGGTGCAACCGGGTACGGCAACGCAGGCCAGAGCCTCCTCGACGGGCCGCCGCAAGTTAATACCGATTTTTCGTTGGGAAAGAGGACCGTGGTGGGAGGCCTCCGGGAAAACGCCGAACTGGCCTTCCGCGTCGAATTCTACAACTCCCTCAACCATCCCCAATTCAGCAATCCAGGCACTGCGCTTGGGACGGCAAACTTCGGTGTGATCACCCAGACCTCGGTCGCCCCTCGTTTGATCCAGTTCGCATTGAAATACCTCTTCTGATGGCGGCGCTCGACAGGTCCCTTCCCACAACCAATCGCCGAATCGGTCCTCCCCGCCGGCTGCCACCTATAAGCTGACGCGCATGTGGAACACGCCGCATGCGGTGCGTGATCTCGGCTCGCGTGCCCTCGAAGAGAGCCCGCAACGGGAGAAAACTCAAAGGAGCTGGATACGTAGCCCGAAGACGCCTCGTGGAACTGATCGCGGAGCTGCACCACCCAACTCTTCACACAGGCTCGACAGATTCAGTGATTAGGAGGTCAAACGGCAATCTTCGAGTGTCGTCATGGCGTGAGTATCCCACCTATTGTTCGAACATGACAGCCCCCATTCAGGGAGTTGGAATGGAGCGCGTCATGCGCCTGATTGTGGCTCGTTGTGCGCCTTTAACGAGACTCTTCAACAAGGCTCTTCCGCAAGGGAGCGTCTTGTCTGGTAAGCGCTGGCGCGCCAGCCGGCGGTCGTTTTACATCCCGCGGATTGCTATCGGACGCTCGGTTGGTCGTGCAGAATCTCGGATTGACCGAGCCGGCTCATCGGTAAACAGTAGCGACAACGCAGGAGTTATTTCTCCCGCAACGCGCTTGGGATGCCGGTCGGGTCAGTGGTGATGGGGGTTTTCCCAACAGTTATGCAGGACGCACCCTTTTGGTGTCCGCAAAGGCCGTATCTGGCGAGCTTGATATAGGGCCGCTTTCTCGGGCAGCCGACCACGTGGCAAAGCACCCAGATGGAACGGCAAATGGGGCGAATAAACCGCCAGGAGGCTACGACCCCGTGATTACAGCAAATCAGATCTCGCAGCCGCCTGTGATGTAGACTCTCTCCCTTCCAGTTGCACAAAAACTCGGGCGGGTCAGGCTGGGCCGATGGTATCATCGCGGGTGTGCCGGATGAAACAGTTGGAAAGCACGGGCCACCCGCCCAGGAGGGTAACGAGTGGAAGAACAAATACTCTGCTTCAAACGGGAAATCCTGCGGGCTTATCCCGCCAAGACGTTCTACGACGAGAGTCTGTGGCGCCAACTCCTGGCCCACCTCGAACCCAAGGCGCGATCCGTCGCGGAACACGACTACGACTCCAAACAGCTTGTAGTTTACGTCCTCATCAATCATGAACAGACCTTCCTGAGCTATCAACGCACACCCAAGACCACAGAGACCCGCCTCAAAGCCTTGTATTCCATCGGCATCGGGGGGCACGTCAACGTGGATGACCAGATTCAACCAACTCTATTCGGCGCGAATGAAGCGGTCTGGAAAGACTTCGTTTTCAACGCCGTCCGGCGCGAGGTCAGCGAAGAAGTCCACATCGAGGGGGCGAACGCCCAGGAGCCTAGACTCATCTGCTTTGTCAACGATGATTCGAACGACGTGGGAAAGGTGCACTTCGGTGTGGTCTTTGTCGTCAAGCTGGCCAAACCGAGCGTCGCCATCCGAGGTGAGCGAGGCATCGGCAAGCTCAGCTTCCGTACCCTGCCGGAACTCATCTCCATGCGCGACACGTTGGAGACTTGGTCGCAACTGCTCGTTGACTTCCTGTCGCGCGAAAGTTCCGTGTGGCAGGAATGACTTGCCCCCAGTCAGTGGGCACCCAATATCCTGACGAGATGCTGGGCCTTTGACCTGCTCCCATAAACCGGTCCAGTTCGTGAGTTAGGATTTGAAAAGGCGTACCCTGATCGGGACAACCTGGAACGAAGCTTCTGTTTGGGCGGTCGTGGGGCTTGGCTTCGAAAGCGGCGCCCCGTCGGTTCAAATGGATATACGAGGCGTGGGGCCCACCTTGCCGAGTGCCCCTATAGGTTGTGCCTTAAGGCTTGACAAAGGCCCAGCGCGGAGTTAAGTTCCCCTACAGCTTTTCCGGAGCCGGACCTGCCTAGAGGGGGCAAGCCGACCGGAGTAGAGGACGCGCTGCGCGGTGTCGCCAAATTCTTGTTTCAGCACAGGAATCCCATAGCCAACGGCGCGAGGGAGCCCAAGGAGGGCCAAAATGTCTGAAGAGCAGCACGCCTCCACAGCATCAATATCTGCCTCTTCCGATATGCGGACGCAGGGTAAACACGGCTTGAGGATCAAACGCCTTTTTACCAAACCAGGCTTTCATCCCTTCGACGAGATCGAGTGGGAATTGCGGACCACCACCATTCAGAACGAAAAAGGCCAGGTAATCTTCGAGCAGCGCAACGTAGAAGTGCCGAGGGAGTGGTCGCAGACCGCCACGAACATCGTCGCCTCCAAGTATTTTCACGGCAAGCTCGGAACGGCCGAGCGCGAGTCGAGCGTCAAGCAGCTTATCAGCCGCGTGGCCGACACCATCGCCCAGTGGGGTGCCGAGGACGGATACTTTCGCAGGGAAGAAGACGCCCGGGCGTTCCACGACGAGTTGCTCCACCTGCTCGTTCGCCAGAAGGCTTCGTTCAATTCTCCGGTTTGGTTTAATTGCGGGTTGTGGCACAAGTACCGCCGCACCGGTGCGGGAGGAGCATTCTATTGGGACCCCGCCACGGGCGACATCAAAATGGAGACCGAGGCCTACCGACATCCGCAGTGCTCAGCCTGCTTTATCAATTCCGTCCAGGATAACCTCGAAAGCATTCTCGACCTGGCGAAAACCGAGGGGATGCTCTTCAGGTATGGCTCGGGCAGCGGCACGAATTTCTCGCCACTCCGTTCCTCCGCCGAGTCACTGTCGGGTGGCGGCATGGCCTCCGGTCCCCTTTCGTTTATGAAAGGCTACGACGCGTTTGCGGGAGTGATCAGATCGGGCGGCAAATTGCGACGCGCCGCCAAGATGGTGATCCTCAACATCGATCATCCCGATATCGAGGAGTTCATCCAGTGCAAGGTTAAGGAAGAGCGTAAGGCCTGGGCGCTGGTGGATGCTGGCTATGACCCGTCCCTGGGCGGAGAGGCCTATAGGTCCGTCTTTTTCCAGAATGCCAACAACAGCGTGCGCGTCACCGACGATTTCATGAGGGCCGTCATCGAGGATAGGCATTGGGTCACACACCGGATAGCCACGGGTGAGGCCGCCAAATCCTACCGCGCACGCGACCTGATGAAGAAGATCGCGGAAGCCGCTTGGCAGTGCGGCGACCCGGGCATGCAATTCCACACCACAGTCAACAAGTGGCATACCTCGAAAGCTACCGCGCCCATCAACGCCTCGAACCCCTGCAGCGAGTACATGTTCCTGGATGATTCGGCGTGCAACCTGGCGTCGCTGAACCTGATGAAATTCCTCTCCCCGGACGGCAAATTCGACGTCGAGGCGTTCCGCCACGCCGTGGTCGTCATGATAACGGCGCAGGAGATCCTGGTCGACAACGCGAGCTATCCTACGGCGAAGATCGCGCGCAACTCCCACGATTTCCGCCCGCTGGGCTTGGGTTATGCCAACCTCGGGGCGGTGCTGATGGCCAGCGGCCTTCCCTATGATTCCGACGCGGCGCGCGACGTGGCCGCTGCCATTACCGCTGTCATGCACGGCGAAGCGAATCTCCAATCGTCGCGCATCGCGGAGGAGATTGGCCCCTTCGCCGGCTACGCCGTCAACCGCGATCCCTTCCTGGGCGTTATTTCCATGCACCGCCAGTCGCTCGAGAACATCAACCCGCGCAACGTGCCGCACAACCTCTGGGACGCGGCGAAGAAAACCTGGGACGACTGCCTGGCCAGCGGCAAGGAGTGTGGCTACCGCAACGCCCAGGTCACCGTGCTCGCGCCCACCGGCACGATCGGCTTCATGATGGATTGCGACACCACCGGCATCGAGCCCGACCTTGCGCTGGTGAAATACAAGAAGCTGGTGGGCGGCGGGCTGATCAAGATCGTCAACACTGTGGCGCCCACGGCGCTGCTCAAGCTCGGCTACAGTGAGGAGCAGGCCGCGGAGATCGTCAACTACATCGACCGGCACAGCACCATCGAAGGCGCGCCCCTCCTGAAGCCGGAACACCTGGCGGTCTTTGATTGCTCGCTCAAGCCGGCCAACGGCAAGCGGTCCATCCATTACATGGGCCACGTGCGCATGATGGCTGCCGTCCAGCCGTTCCTTTCCGGCGCGATTTCGAAGACCGTGAACATGCCGGAAGAAGCGACGGCCGAGGACATTGCCAACGTTTACATCGAGGCGTGGCGCCTGGGCTTGAAGGCCATCGCGATCTACCGCGACGGGTCGAAGCGCAACCAACCGCTCAACACGAAAAAACAGGATTCAGGATCCAGGATTCAGGATTCAGGCGCTCCATCCCCAGCCCCCAGCCTCCAGCCCCCAGCCCCTAGTCCCCAGTCCCCAGCCCCCAGCCCCCGGCCTTATCGCCGGAAGCTGGCCGATGAGCGCCGCGCCATCACGCACAAGTTCTCGATAGGCGGCCACGAAGGCTATCTCACGGTGGGGTTGTACGAAGACGGGCTTCCAGGCGAGATTTTCATCACCATGGCCAAGGAAGGCTCGACGGTTTCGGGTCTGATGGATTCCTTCGCCACCGCCATCTCACTGGCGCTCCAGTACGGCGTGCCGCTCAAAGTGCTGTGTGACAAGTTCAGCCATTCGCGTTTCGAGCCCAGCGGCTGGACGCCCAATCCCGACATCCGCATGGCGAAGTCGGTGATGGACTACATCTTCCGCTGGCTGGCGATCAAGTTCTTCTCGGGCGAGGCCCAGCCCAGTGAGGAGGCCAGTGGTTCTCCGCTGAACGGCGCGAATATGGAAAAGGCCACGGGGCTGGCCATGCAGTTCACGCGGGCCACTGGGGAGCGCGTCACCGTATATCCAGATGGTTCCATGCAGCCCAGCCTTGCGGGTGTAGAGCAGTTCGACGACGCTCCCAGTTGCTCCGACTGCGGCGCCATCATGGTGCGCAATGGCGCCTGGTATCGCTGCGTGAATTGCGGGTCAGCCACCGGCAGTTCCTAGCCGCCGGGCGGGTAGAACGGGTCTGAGAAGAGAGGGCTCAAAGACACACTGGAAGTCTTCAACGCTATCGCTTTGAGGCGCCCGAGTTTTTGTGCCCCCGGAAGTGCAAGAGTCTACATCACAACACGAAACAGTGAAGCTTGGATTGTTCCCATCGGGAAGGCGAAGGATTCGTTTCGGACGAGCCAGCTTCTTTTTAGGGCTTTTGCTCTTCATGGCTAGCGGTCTCCTTATCCGCTAGCCCATGATCAGCCGGATGAAATGGTACGGGACGAGCAGGGCGTTTATCATTCCAAATCCGAATTAAGTGGTGGGTTGGGTTGTTATCGCCGGCTAACGCCAGCTCCCCGTTGCAAGCCTCGCAGAAGCGAACTGCCGACCTGCGGGGAGGGCTCACAGCGGGACAACTTCGGGACAGCCCCTCAACCGATCCGGAGCCATCGGTAAACACCAGGCCCGGAGTTCCCGCCAGTCTTCAAGCCGCCGCCCGCGGTTTCCTTCCGCACTCGCTCGAATTCGTCCCGTGCTTGTTTCAGTTGGCCGACGTTGAACCAGCAGACCGCCAACTGGTAGCGAACGCGAACGAGGTGAGGTTCCAGGGCAAGGGCTGCTTGGAATTCTTTTGCTGCCTCCCTATATCTTCGGTCACGAACCAGCTCGTTGCCTTTCCCCGCGCACGCCTCAGCCGCATCAGAAGAAGAGCCGGAGGTCTGTTTCTGCCCTGCGCAGAATATGTGCGGGGCTCCCACGCTCAAGAACAAGGCGAGCGCGATAGGCAAGGTCAGCTGAAGACTGTTGTTCATTGACAATCTGAGAGGATCACGTTGTGCGCTCTCCAATTCCAGAAGGGCTGATCAACCGGCATAGCCGGGTGAAGCGGTCCTCAGGATCGGAACTGGATTGTGATTTCCCTGGCCTCGCCCGGCAGATCCTAGATGCCGAACTCGGCAAGCATCTGGCCGGCTATGTCCAAACCCACCAACAGACCGCCAGCACCCTGGCCAAAGCGAAGGCCACCATGGAGGCTGCTGCCAAAGCAACCCAGGAGGAAGTAGAGCGGAAAGCTGAAGAGCGCAAGAAGGCAGCTTAGAAGCCCCTAACTGCAACCGATGGGCCCACTGCGACTCCACCTTCAGATCCTCAGCCTGTGCCTACTCCAGCATCGAGCGGCACTCTCGGGCTGTTCCCAGCTACAACGCCCGAACCTGTTTCAACTCAAACGAACGGATGTAGGTTGTTACTATGAGCGGAAGTCTGCCTATTGATACGAAAGGGCTTACAGATTTCATGTCACGATCGGGACTATGATAGGGCTTGTCGATACGGCAAGGGGTTAACCCACGCGAAGCAGAGTGTTGAAAAGAGGCCATGTTTGGTCCATCCTGAGGAAAGGATGGCTGTCATGGCACTCCGCCGCCGTTCGAAACGCAGGTGCCCACCGCATGTCAAGGGGAATGTCAGGAAACTCGCTCGTCATTGTCCGTGCTCTATGCCGCCCAAACAGCAAGAACGAGGCCAGCGAGTTAAGTTAGGTCAACTCATGTAGCCTTGGCGATTGACGCGATTATCTGTCACTAGGAAGGGACTGTTCTCGATCTACCTCGTGTTTTGGAACAAGCTCCTCTATCTTCAGTCCGTCCTTGGGAACATATGCCCTCCAGTACGCGACCGACTCCTCCAGCTCACTGAGAATATCGAGAGGGAAATCTGTGGGTTTCGGAAAGATTTCAAGTGTAAGGTAGACCTTTTCGCATTTCGGCGGCATGCTTGAATCGGGTGCCTGCGAGTACGCAGCCGAAATCGAACGTAAGACCTTGTCAGCCAGGATAATCCCTCTCTGATTGTTGGCCTCGGTAAAAGGTAGGTGCGGTGACGAACTCCCGTCTGTTTGCTGTAAATGAATTATCGGGGAGTAACAAGCAAGCTGTCCCAACCAGATATAAGGATCCCCATCTTCAGGTGTCGCGAAAAGGGGTGCGTGGCCATCCATCTCGCGCTCCAGACGGTTCAGGTGGTAGTCTTCTTGCGCGATGGGCGTTTCAGCAGCCTCTTGCAGGATGCCGTACGCAGATTTCGGTCCCAGCCATAGGCCACGTGCCGGCTTGCCGGTGGCCCGCATCTGCAACAGCGTTTCTTTTAGCCTGAGATATGGGGGGCGAAGGAACTTTCGCTGACCGCTTTGATGGCCAACATCTATTGTGAGATACATGTGACATTTGGTCCCGCCGCATACCTCGCGAAGTAATCTGCGTGCCCCCTGGATGGTCCAAGGAATCATATGCGGCGCGTACATCTGCTCCACACCGATGGATTCCACGCCGCAATGGGCGGCAAAGCTCGCCAGCTCACCCAGCCGCGTGTAGACGGCATCTTCTGCTGCTGCGTAGGATGCTGAGTTTTGCAGGGTCTCATCGCTGAATGAATGACAGCAGAAGCCGACGCCCGCTTGCAGTTGGCTGGCGTTTCGGATCATCGGTTTAAGCCACTGGTCCTGAATTCGGCCCTGATTGCGGCGATCAGGACTACTAAGGCCGAGGAAACTATAAGTGGAATGTCCGGAGTACAGGTTGGCTACTTTGACGCCGGTTCGCTCATAGGCGTCCTTGACGTCATCAATCCAATCTGTCAGGTATGCGGGATCACAGTAAAGAGGGTCGCACTCGTTATCAGCGCTCGCTTCAACATGCGCTATGCCCAAGGCCTGTACGATCCTGGCCCATTCCAGCGGTCGCGTCCATCGCTTTGCAGCAAAACAATTGTCAATCGCTAAAAATACCCTGGGGCAGCTCATCTATCTTACTCCTCGGAGAGTCCATCGTTGGTCCCCCCTGGCAAGCGCCTCAACAGAATAGGGGAGAATTGCAGTCAGCGAACCCGCGGCGTTTGATGCCGATTTGCCAGCAACCAGGGAATACTCCTTCCGCTAACGAGCAGCACGCCTCGTCGTAATGGGCGTCAATCCGCAACGCTTCTTGGAAGTCAGCGACCGGTTCATGGTATCCGAGACTGGCCCCTTCTTCGCGCACATCGTCGCTAGACTGAAGTACACCTTGGACGCGCCGGGAGGCTATGCCTCCAACACCAGGCACTTGACGTCGAAGGGTTCTACCCTCACGTCGATGTGTCCTCCTGCTGAGGGTAACTCGCCATCCAGCAAATCCCTAGCCGACTTATAGCCCTCGGTGGCAACTGTCTCTTCTATCAGTCCGTTGGTCTGGTTAAACAGGAACCAAGCAGTTTGCTTTCCCAGGGTTCGTCGGCGGCGTTTGAGTGCGCCCACACTGTCCGACGCCACGCCCGCCCTCAGCAGCACCGCTGCCAAGAATTGCGCATTCCGAAGATCGTCGTATCCGGCCACGCCATGCCCCAATAAGGTGCCCACAAGATAGGCCATCCCCTCTCCGTAGTTGTTCATGCATGCTGCTACCTCATTATCGTATTTCAAGATAGGCCTTCCGGTGGTAGGTTTCAGGGTCTGAAGATAATAACCGGGAAAAACACTGTAGCCAGAGAGATCCCCAACCCCGGTCAGATCCCGGTATTCATGTTGGTCATGCGGTGAGAGTCCCCAGTTGGTCCACTTCGCGCCTCCGTTCGGTTCACCGATCAAGAATACCCCGTGGTGCGTAGCTCCAAATAGCTCGGCCACCCCGGGCATCATCGCTCCCTTCCGTCCAATACCGTAGTTGTCAAATCGTCCTGGACAGGCCTCTGCGATAACCGTTCCGCCATTGCGCACATAGGTACGCAAAGCCTCGATCAGGCGAGGGCTGAGAGTAAGCGGGAAAGGCATAATCAGAACCCTGTACTCGCTCGGTTCGGTTGGGACATCTGGCGCTTCCTCGAAGCCACAAGGGATACCCAGTAGCCACAGTGATTTCCATATCCCCTGAATTGTGAATTGAAGGTGATGGAGAGCTTCGCCTTCTGAAGCCTCAGCGAAATGATACAGGCTCTCGTTCAACAGAATCGCCGCAGCAGGCTGAGCGTGTTTTCCTCTGGTGAAGAGCTCAGCATACGCATTGATGGCCCTACCCAATCGGCCGGCTTCCTCGGCCCGGACAGACGTGTCGGAATCCCAATCGAGCAAACTAAAGCCGTAGCCTTCACCCCAGAATATCTCCGGACGATGATTCCAGAAACAGATTCCGCGCACACCCATGGAGAGGCAGGCAAGGACCCAGCGGCGAATATCCGCCGCCTCGGGGACCCTTCGACGACTCAAACCCTCGACAATCGGTCCCCCTTGCAGTTCAGCGGTCCAGATCTCGCCGTTGCGGCTGGATGACCGTAGATGGTCAAAGTTAATGAGGATGTTCTCGAGTTCATGATTGACGGCATCTGCTTCGGTGAGAGGCTTCTGGGCAGACGGTGAATTAGCCGCCCAGGAATCAATGCCATCCCAAGGTGGATAACAAGAAGAGCCCAGGATATCAAGCTGTTCGGCGAAACGCCATTCCCTTGTGCCTCCCGCAGTAGACCCACCGGCCACGTGCGCGAGGATCGGGCGGTGGCGAGGATCGCTGCGTCTGAGGGCATCGCCCTTCCACTTCAGAACCTCCGCCAGATAGACGTCATCCATGAAATAACGCCAGTCGATCGTGGCGGGAACCTTGGGTGAAAAGCGCGGCGGCTCGATCTCATCCCAGTCGCCATAGGCGGACCTCCAGGCATCGTTCAGGTCTGCGATCGCGTTGTATTGGGTGCGCAACCAGTTTCGAAACCGCTGAATGGTATAGGGGCAATAGCAAAGGCCCAGGTGCCCCGGGCGCATAGGCGCGAGATCAATTTCCTGGAACACATTCCAGACTTGGATGTTGTTGTATCTCCCGATTTCGCGCCCGACCGCCTCAATGAAACGAATCGCCGCCGCGCGAGCGTTTGGGTGGTGCCAGCAAGGGCCTGGTTTCCCATTTGCCGGCATTACATATTGACTGAAATCGTTGTGGGATTGTCCCGTTTCGTAAACCATACTGGCATCGGGATATTTCTTCCAGAACCATGCCGGGGGATCCTCCATCGTTAGTCCGAAATGAACTTGCAGGTTATTCTGGCGCGCATCGGACACGACCTGCGACACGTTGGAAAGGTCGATCTGGCCTTCGTGCCTTTCGTCGTAGGCCCAGACCTCCTGGACATGGATCATGTTGAAGCCCAGCCGCTTCAAAATTGGAAGGTCTGTGCGCAGTTGCTCAAGCGGGAGATGAGGCTCGCGGCAAACGTGTGTGCCATACGGGAAAATTGCACTCTCATCTGTTCTTGCCGGGGCAGCCGACGGCGTTGCCAGAGCGGCGTGAATGAGGCTTGCTCCGCCAAAGGCCGCTCCACCTAGAATCTGGCCGAACGAACGACGTGTAAGGTCATAAGCCATCGTGGAGATATCCTCCTGTTGATCTCACGAGCCAAACCTCCAGAAGTCCCCTCACCACGGCTTGGCCCGTTCAAAACGCTCGGCTTCGTGGACTTCGCTTTCAGCCTCTCTTGCCCGGCCTAGTGAACTGTAGACTTTCGCCAAAAGCCTGTGGACGTCCGGTGAAGACGGATTGAGCGCTGCCGCCTCTTCAAGGAAACCCAGACTCCGCGTGAACTCCTTTGCCATCAACCTGCTTTGTCCAAGGGTCATCGCGACTCTGAAAAGCTGACTTGTGGTCTCTGCGTGGCTGGGGTCCAGACTGTGGGCGTGCATGAGCACCCGATAGGAAGGTTCATCCTCTTCCAGGGCATACAGAGTGGCGCCCAGCAAAGCATTTGGCCCGAAGAGATCTGGCTGCAAGGCTAGTGCTTTTTCCAGGGGCGCACGGGCCTCGCGATAGCGGCGAAGACGAAACCACGTAAGTCCTAGGTTGTATTGGATCTCAACCGAGTCTGGGTTCAGTTTGGCGGCTAACAGCAGCGGTTCTACCGCCTGCTCGAAATATTCATGGCGACCGTAGAGCACTCCGAGCGTCAGGAGGTTGTAATCGTCGGAAGGATCAAGAAGTTGCCGGCACGTCCTCTCAGCGTCTGCAAGGGGCCGATTTTCCAAGTCATGATCGCACTCAACCTCCAGCTTGGCTACCTCATCTAAACGGCGGCGCTGTTGAGAGGCGAGACCATATTCTTCCTCAGCTTCTCGCTGCTGCCTTAGATCCTGGTAAAGGCGCGCCAACTGCTCGTGGACACGAGGATCCCGGGGCGTTGCCTTCGCCGCTTTCTGCAGCCAAAGCTTGGAACTCCCAAAGTCACTTAGTTGCAGGAAAGCTAATCCGAGCTGATAGTATGTGTCAACGTCGGGCCGTGCACCTACAATGCTCCTGAATTCGTGGATGGCAGACTTGGGGTTGCTTTCTAGCAAATCAATCCTTCCCAAATAATAGGCCGGGCTGGCCACATAAATTCGTAGAATGGCGCTCGATCGGTCTTTTGGTATTCCAACGTCCCGGGAAAGCGTTCAAGGTCATTCACAAACTCTGCCCTCTGTGAAATTGGTCATCAGCGAATCAGAATGTCAGGCATCAGAAATCTGTTTTCGCCGATAGCAATGACCTTCGTTGGCCAGTCGCCTGCTGTGGTGATGTTTTCGATAGATCCTGACTGGGTGATAATCGTGTCAAATGAAAGAGTACCCAGAACAATGGGATTCCAAGCAAAAGCTTGGTGATCATGAATGACTTCGTGCCCGCCAAGTGCAGCGATCCATTCTCGCTCGTTATACCCAATCGCTCCACCTTGGTGATGATCCTTCCAATGGCCGGGGTAGCCGTTATCCGAGAACCACCGCTCGGCCATCCTGATCATCTCTCCTGAAGTGGTTCCGGGAATTGTGTGCGCTTCGTATTCAGCGCTGATTTGTTGAGCTGCGCGTTCTCGCCTGGCCAACTCCGCTGGAAGAGAGCCGAAATGGACAAACCGGGCGACGGAAACGACTAATCCCCACTTCCGTGCACAAACATTCACGATGGCATATTCCTTGAGTCCAGCGTCAGTGGGAACGTGATGGAAGTAGTCAAAAATACGGCTATCTACACCAATCAGAACAACAGTAGGAAGAATGCTGCGTTGGGCGAGCATGCCAGAAGTTAGCGACGCAATCTCCCTCTCACTCATGCCAGGTTGTAACTTCCTGCATACCTCAGCGACGACTTCAGTCGTATTCCTACCCAGCCAACGATATTTCTTGATCTCTGATGCTGTAAGCTGATAGCGGATTGGAGCGAACTGACGGTCCGCAAGCTTCAATCCTGTATATTCAACATCCGATCCGACCTGTCTGCCCCCAGCGAGCTGCTGAATGATCTTGAGCCTTAGGTCCGGATGGACTTCGATCTCATACCAAAAATAATCTCGTGCCTGGAATCCGAGGCCGGGCAGATCCTCGTTCAAGACGCGCGCGACTTCGTAGTGGTCCCCGATTACAAATCGGCGACCATCGTCCATGACTAGCAAAGAAACAGCACCCAATTCACTCGCAAGAACGATATGGCCATCTGCAAGGCCCCCGGTTAGCCAATCAATATTGCGTCCTTGGGTCAACAATATTCCGCCGAGTTTCTGAGCTGCCAGGAAAGCATGCACTCGTTGGAGCTTCTCTTGAATCTCTTCCTCCAGTTCTGCCCGCGCAACCACCTGAGAAAGTGTGCTATCAAGGAAGGCTGGGTAGTTCGGAGCGAGACGTCTTTCGGCAAGTGTTATCTGACCGTATGCGGCGAATGAGAAGACTACCAGTGTTGCGGGAAGGATCAGGCTTTTGTTTCGCATAAAAACTGCACCTGGTTTCAGTAGAGCTTATGGCTTGAACCTTGCGCGGAATATAATCGCGTGAAAGCTGCGGGATCCAGTCTCTCGGATTCATAGATCCCATCAAGCTGGCTTGTTGTGACCCAGGGGAGCCACCCGCGATGCAGACCGAAACCGCGCCTAGGCGCCAAGCTCCAATGTTCCTGCTGCCAGCCCGGCCCCGGAAGGTCGTACAAGCGGGCTGGAATGGCCACCATCAACTTCGTGTTATTAAGCAGGATCTTTGTCACTTCCAAGTAGTGGGGGTCATGGGTGAGATGAAACAACTGGAGGTAGGCGCCAGCGTCCGTAGCCATGTATTCGTCAACTAGAGAGTGCCCCGTGGCGATCAACTGTAGGCCGATGGTGGGGACACCCGGTTTCCAATGTAGCTGCTCCTCAGATTCGTCGTCCGGCATTGGAACGTTCCAGCAATAGATCCATGTTTCCGCGTAATCTGCCGCCGCTGCCGCGCGCACCAACCATTGACGGTCGTGGGTAATTTCATAAAGTGTAAGGTAACCCTCTAACGAAAGTGTTCCCGCTTCCTTATCCAAGACACCGGGATTGTCAATCGTTCCCCCCACGAAGGTGCCTACACTCTGGCCTGATGACCAGCAGAGGTCTGCTGCATAGATGGCTGCATCCAGATATTTCTTGCTCCCGGTTGCCCGGCTAAGAAGCGCCAGAAATTTGATAGCGGTATAACTCGACAGAGGCGAGGCGTCCGCAACTTCCCCTGTACCCGGTCTCCAAGCTCGGGGAAACCCTCCCTTGGCGTTTTGTTGGGTCAAAAGCCAATCTGCAAAGTCGGTGCACCACTTAAGCCAGTCGGAGTGGTCTCGCCCCTGTTTGTGTTCTGATGAATATGCTTCAACAAGAGCCGAAAGGTCATCGCCGAAAGAACGGAGGAATAGCTCTTGGTCTTCGGGTATGGCGAGAACGGGTTGACCACTGAAAAGATCAAACCCCTCACCGGCGGGCGAATTCATTTTCAGAGCGAGGAATGATTGAATGATTGCCAAAGCAAGTTTTCTGTGCCATTCTCCTCGAGCGCTCGGGTCGCGGTCCGCGTCGCAGAGTAGGAGCTTGGCCGCTTCGAGATTTTTGCCGGTAAAGCCCATCACTGCGGCGCGACTGAAAAACGGAGGTTGGGAACCTTGCCAGCCGATGTAGTTAGGAATCCCGGTTCCGGCAGGCGTTTCCACGACTCGCCCGGCAAGCATATCGATAGCGGATCGCTCAATCAGCGGAATATCCTGGGGGTAGACCTTCGGCTCGAGCACCTTCCACGCCCAACGCCAATCGTTCCTGTAAAACTCCGGGAAGGATATTTCGCCATGAGTGAACCTGAAATCGACATGATATGCGTGTGTCAATCCGCTCTGGATGGGGTGATAACGGCGACGCCATTCGTGAACTTGGCCGCCAGGATATGTGCCCCCACGATAGGTCACCTCACCTTCAGTTCCAGGAAAACAGAAGCCGAGACTGAGGTGTCCAGCCGTATCATCCGCTTCAATCGCCCCGAACTGAAAACGGCTGTCAGTGAGGGCGGTCACCTCCTGGTCATAGGAGTCTGCAACTGTGGTCGCGCCGTTCGGCCTAGGATCGAGGACGGTGACGGAACTCCCGTCACGAGACCACACACCGACCATCGGAATCGGCAAGCGGTCTTCTCGGATGCGCATTTCCCCTTGGCCCTCACGGTATGTGGCGGCCCCCCCTATCGCCCAATCCTCGTGATGGTCAGTTCCTCCATAAATCATTCCAGGAGCAAAAACCTCGATCTGCTCACGGCGTACAGAACTTCCGACATCGAAAGAAACTCCAGAAAAGAAGCCTCCGGACGAGGTTCCTGAAACCACGAGTCGCCGGATGAGTGATAGCACATCCCCCTCAATTCTCCATCGGTCACGAACGCGGAAGACAACGCCGGCGGGTCCTGGGAAGGAGGCTGTACCCTCGAATCCTTGAGCAGTTTTCTGGACGAAATCGTAACCTCGTTGGGAATCCGGAGAGTCCGGTTTGCTCCAACTGTAAGAGACTCGGATTGGATTGCAGTGGCTGCGAGACAGAGTTCCGGGTCCCTCTGTTTCTATGTCCCAGTGGCCGTCAGGTGACCGGACGGCGATTATCCATGTTCCGGATAGGAGGCGCCCTAGGTCCATGGAAGTCATTGCATAGACTTCACGTGCATCGGCAAAGGGTAGGAAAACTAGGAGGAAAGCAACAGAGAGATGCTGCTTCTCTAACCATTTTATGTTCATATGGGAATTCCTTTGTTAAAGGGCTGTGGCAAGACGTGCCTCGCGGGATTTCTCACTCCTCGTCCAAATCCCCCGTCATCCTTCGACCGCCGCTTTCCTCACGCGCGATGATCGGTTTGAATGTCGACCCGTGCTTCGGTTTCGGCTCAACGCTCACGGTTTCAGGCGTTGAAACCGACGATATGGTTCCGGCAATCTGAGGATACGTCATTGCTAGTGCAGATCGGGCAACTGCTCAGGTAATGCTAATTCAGATGAGGGCCCTGATGCAGGAACGCGATGAAGGCGTGCGTCTGTGGCAAGTCTTACCCGATTAAAGGTCTGCATTACTGCTTCAGCCTCAGCGACCCTTCCCTCCGCATGTAACACGCGCCCCAATGTGTAATATGAATCTGGTAAGGTAGGATCCAAGCTGATCGCGTGACGGAGCGACGCTTCGGCCTCCGGCCGCCGGTGCTGACGAAGCTGCAAATCTCCTAAGGCCGCGAAGATAACACCGTCCGGCGCTTCTATAGTCCCGGCCTCGAGAACCTTCTGCGCCTCATCCTCTTGTCCCATCCTCGTCAGCAGTTTCCCCAAGCTTCCATAGACCCATGAGTATTTTGCGCCCTGAGATTGGTTCAACGCCATGCTCCTACGATAAAGCGTGAGGGCCTCATCAAGGCGGCCGAGTGTCTGGCATGACAGTCCCCAATAGTAGAGCGCGCGATAGTTCCCCGGAGAAAGAACCACGGCGCGCCGAAACCACTTGGTGGCTTCCTCATACCTGTTGGATTCGTAAAAGAGACGGCCGATGAGATATGGTGGCTCGGCGTCTTTGGCATTGGCACGCACCGCCGAAAGCCAGGCTTTGTATGCGTCATCCCGGCGTTCCATTTTTAAGTCGGCCAGTCCTAAAATCCGGTAAGCGGAGGTGTCTTTGGCGTCCAACTCCAACGCATGGCGCGCCGACGACGCTGCCGTCGTAAAATGGCCCCCATAGAACTGCGCTGTCGCTAGTAACAGCCACGCTGGTTCATCTTTCGGGCTCTGTTTGAGGAACTCGGCCAGTATGCTAATAGCCCTGTCGTGCTGCTTCAGCTGTTCGTGATTCAGAGCCACATAGTAGGGACGTCGGGGAACTTTTTCGCCGCTTTGCTCCGACAAGTCCAACTCGGTCAGAGACTGTTCATACTCACCCGCCAAGTAAAGTGCTCGGGCGCTGTCAAAGTGAAACCTCGTATTGATGTTCGGAGGTGAGATGAGTGGGGCGTATTGACCATAGGTTTCCCCATCCTTGGGTGGCCAGGAAAGCAACAAGGTTGCACACAACACCAGATGAAAGACCGGTTTCCTAACAGAGATGCTCACTGGTCAACTCATTCACGGCTGACGTTTGTTCAAAGCGGCCTGAAAACGAAGCACGCTCCCAATTATCACTCACTTGCACTGATCGCGGCGGGTGCCTGAAGTGCTTGTTGCCCTTCGCCCGCCAGCTCAGGCCAGAGAATCGTAAGGCGAGCGCTACCCTCTGTGACCTCTTTCTTTGCCAGGCTTTGTGCAATTTTTCGCTCACTATCGCCTTCGGTTTTATCGCCCTTTCGAGACAAAAGAAGAGCTAGCCTGTAGTGAGGAACTGACCAATTCGGGTCCTTCCGGGCTGCCGCCTCATACTGCTTCAGTGCGGCTTCAATGTAGCCGCGTTTTCGCAACACGTCGCCCAGCCCCACCGCGACTTTGGCGTTTCCGGGGTTGAGCGCGAGTACGCGGCGAAACCTTCCTTCTGCCTCGTCCAAGCGATTGCTGTGCAACGCCATTTCTCCCAACTCGGTAATGGCTCCCTGAAAAGACGGTTCAAGTTTGAGGCACGCTTGAAATTCACTCTGCGCCAGGCCGTCCTGACCAAGCTTTTCATCGATCCAGCCCAAGGCATAGTGGGCTGTCGCGTAATTGGGAACGCGAGCGCAAAACTCCGCAACAAGAGCGCGGGCTTGCTTGTAATGCAGGAGCGCCAGGTGCGCCCCTGCAAGCAGATATAAAGCCTCATTGTTCCCAGGTTCAGCCTCGTACGCTTGGCTCAAGGCCGAGAGAGCATCTTGGTCCAGGCCTCTAATCAGACATACTCGACCAAAGTGAAGCAGCGTCGGGACGTCATTCGGAGCGATTCCACGAGCCTTCACTAGATAAGAGACAGCTTTATCAGTCTCCCCAAGTCCTTCCGCCGCGCGGGCGGCTTCGTTTAGCGTGTCCGCGTTTTCCGGCTCGAGGGAAAGGGACTTTGAGAGGTCTTCAGATGCCTGCTGAAACGCTCGAACCTCAAACTCGGCAACTCCCAGCTCCTTCCAGTATAGGGCCGAGTTCGTGAACGGAGCACCCAACTGCTGGAATTGCTTCAGGGCGAGTGCAGGTTTGCCGCTTCTGAGCAGCGACACGCCTAGATTGAACCTCACGGCTGAATTTGTGCTGCCAACCTGGAGCGCCTGCTCCAGAAAACGGGCTGCCTGTGGGTAATTCTTCTGAGAGAAAAGGAGTAGTCCGACGTTTTCATTGGCTGGCAGAAAGCGTGGGTCGAGCCGAAGCGCTTGCAGAAAAGCGTCTTTGGCAGCCCCGGGGTCGTTAAGCTGAGCTTCTGCAATTCCCAGCAGGTTCCACGCTGCCGTGTTCGCCGGCTGCTGCCGAACAAGCGGGAGCAGCATAGCCTTCGCCTCGGCGGGCCGCCCCGCATGCAAGGCCTTCGCCGCCGGGTCGATACTCGAGGCCTCCTGCAGCAAAAGGAAAGCAGTGATGAGTAGTGAAGCTGAATGCATAGGCTGAGTCTGTCGGGCCGTTTTAGCCCAGCGAAACGAGGCAGTGCAGCCTCTCGTTTCTCAGAGACGCTGCGGTTCTTCTTACGCCTCCATCCATCAATCGACAATGTCGGAACTTGCTAAACTCATACACCGCGAGAGAGCCGGCAAGATGCGGGCGCAACGGGGTTGCCTGCGGCACGGAGCGCGCCGCCGCAGGCGAGGGCACAGACTGCTAGTAGATGATTTTCAGGACGAACTGGATGACACGCGGTGGCACCGTGCCCGACTGCCCCACGTAATATCCGAAAGTCGGGTCTCGGGCGATGTTGCCCGGCTGAGTCGGATCGTAGGACCCGACGCTCGTGCTCGGGTCGTTGAATTTAACGCGATTGAACAAATTGAAGGTCTCCATTCGAAACTGGACTTCAGCACTTTCCTTTAAGCGGAAGTTCTTCACTATTCCGAGGTTCTCGGCGTAGGTGGGGAACCCGCGCAGGCGTGACATATTTCTTTCTGTATCCCCATAGCTATAGGGCGGCGGAAGAGTAAACGCCGCCGGATTAATATAGGGCAGGCCGTTGTTGGGGTCAACCTGCGATGCGCCGGGGCCCTTGAGGGGACCCGAACCGGTGAGCTCAGGCCGGCAAGCTCCAGCAAAATTGAGGGCCAGCGAAGGGCAATAGCCGGATAAGCTCAACGGAAATCCAGACATGTAAGTGTTGGTGCCGGTGACTTCCCAGCCACTGATGACCTGGCCGAGAGGACCGCTCGCGTGTTGTAGAAATCTCTTGCCGCGGCCTATGGGCAACTCGTAAAGGTAGCTGATTTCGAGATTGTTAGGCACGTCGAAACTAGTGACAGATTTCTCTCGCTTTAAGTCATTGAAGGTCTGATACCCACTTGCCTGCCACTGCGCGTTGTCCGCGTCCCCAAGAGCCTTGGACGCCGTATAGGTTACTGTAAATTGCAGGCCGCTGCTGAACTTCTTCTGGAGCACGGCCTGAAGCGAATTGTAATTCGAGTAACCGGTCGTTGCGTTTAAAATGTTGACTCCTTGATACTGCGGGAACGCAATCAGCGCTCGCGCCAAGGTTGCGCCCGTGCCGTAGTCGCTGGCAAACGTTGGATACGGCGGCTTGAAGCCCTGGGCTTGTACTGCGGGGTCGTTGATGTTGTCCTGCAACAAGCTGCCCAAAGCCAAGTCGCTCAGGGGAAGGTATTGCAGATTTGACCCGGGCAGGTACAATCTTGTCCCCTTGTTGCCCACGTAGGCGACACTCAGCCTCGTGCTGGGAGATAGCTCGCGCTCGATTCCGAAGTTCCAGCTTTGGATGTAGGGGGGAGCCGAGGCGGGCGTGACATAGGTTACCGAACTCAGGTTGGCGCTGGACGGGCCTGAAAACGGTGGATGCGCGAAATTCTGCGGGAATCCACTTTGAAGTGAAAAGGCTTGCGCAATTCCGTTAGGTGACGCGAAGAATGGATTTGCCGACCAACCCAGCATTACATCTGCTCCAGTCCAGTCATTGTAGTACCTTACGCTGTAGTAGACACCGTATCCAGCGTGGAGGACGGTTCGATCACCGAGGGCGTAGCTGAGTCCCACGCGCGGGCCAAAGTCTTTCCAGGCGGCAGAATCTTCGTGCCTTTTCTTGGCACTGGCGTACGCTAAAGCTCCGGGAATACCTCCGGCCGCTGGATTGGCAAGTGTCGGATCGAACCACGCGGTTTGATTCCAGGCTTCAACGCGGGGCAAATCGATATCCCAGCGCAGACCCCAATTGATCGTAAGCTTGCGGGTTGCTTTGAAGGAGTCCTGGGCAAAAACAGAAGGATAGCGCTCTCTCCAAGCCGATTCCACAAGTGGAAAGTAGGCCGAAGCTGAGGATACCGCCCCGAGCAGAAAGCTTGCAAAAGCCGCACCGCCCACCCCAGAGGCCGAGCCGGTCATTTGAGGCGTGAAGTTGAAGATTCCTGCCGTGCCATCGTTGTTGATAATGTTTAACCGGTAGCCAAAGAAGGAACCGCCAAACTTGACGGTATGCTTCCCGTGAACCCAGGTCAAGTTGTCCGCCAATTCGTAAGTCGAGGCACGGTAATCGTCATCGTTGCTTGCCCCCAAGTTTAGATATCCGGAGATAACAAAGTTCGGAGCGGTTGTGTCCGCAACTCCAGTCAAGCCAGATTGCGAGACAAAGTGGTGACCCTGGCTAACGGCATGGTTCAAGCTCCCTATCCGTTGAAGGCCCAGGTTCAAGTGGTTCAGCACGGTCGGAGTCAGCGAATAGTCCCACGCTCCCCTGAAGAAATCGGTAATGTAGCGTTGGTTGAAGGTGTCCGAGAGGGGGTTGTCTACCGGCAGGTTGTTATCAGGTGGAAGTGTGCGGCGGTTGATCCGATGCGACCAACTGAAGTGGAGCCGTTGCTTTTCCGTCAGATTGTGGTCGATCACCCAAGTATACAAATTAGAGGAGTTCTTCAGCCCAGGGGTCTGCTGGTAGAGATCCAGAAAACCTGTAGATGGATCTGCCATATTGGCCGCTGGAATGTACTGGAGAGAATAATTGGCAACCTTATCGAAGCTGGTTTGGGGGATTGCATTACCCGCGAAGGGTTGCCGGGTTGTGGGGTCGTAAATAACAATGGGACTCGGCAAGGTCAAGAGTTGGCTGAAGTCGCCGGCCCGCATTTGTGCGGTGGGAACTTTTTGCGGAGTAGAAACGTTGGCCAGCGACTGCCGATAACCCTCGAAAGAGAAAAAGAAAAAGGAACGGTTCTTTCCGTCGTAGACCTTAGGGATGATTACCGGTCCTCCCGCGGTTAAGCCGAAGTCACTTTTCTGGTCCAGAGCAGGCATTCTTGAAGGGTTGAGGGAGTGGTTAAAACAGGAACTCGAACTGTAAACGTGCTGTCCCCCGATAGTGCAATCCCCGGTGTCGTAAAAACCGGCGCCGTCCAGGTCCCTGTTGCGCAAGAAATCATACATACTGCCGTGGAATTGGTTACCGCCTGACTTGTAGGCAAAGCTGGTGACGGAACTTCCCGACCAGCCATATTGTGCGGGGAAATTGGCTGTCATAATTGTGAACTCACCCAGGGCATCGACCGAAGGCGCAGATTCGTTAAAATCGCCCGGAGCCCACGGCGGAGTGGAGCGCGCTCCATCGAGAATGACTTCATTACTGAATTGTTGGCCTCCATTGGTGGAAGTCAGGAACGTGTCGCCCACCACGCCAGGCGTTAGGAAAGTGAACGTCTCAGGGGAGCGAGCGTTTTGTGGTCCCCCCGAGCTAGTGATGCCAACTGGCATAGGTAGCTCGAGAATCTGACGAGTGGAGAAGTTCTCCTGAACGGTTTCCGACTCTTTGGTTTGTAAAATTGGAGATGCGGCGGTCACCGTTATACTCTCGGTGACGTTCCCAAGCTGGAGTGTTGTGTCGAAGACCGTTAGCTGGTTCGCCGTGACAACCACATCCGGCGCCTCAACGCGCCGAAATCCTGTTTTCTCAACATGCACTTTGTAGTGCCCAAAAGGAATCTCAGCGGCAGCGTAAACCCCTTCCGAAGAAGTCGTCAGGTTGTAGGTTGTTCCGGTGCTGCTGCCGATCACAACGACGGTAGCGGCCGGGATGGGGGCTCCTGAGCTGTCGGTTACTGTCCCTGTGAGCGTACCGCGGTTGGTTTGGCCCATTAGAGGTACCGCAGTTAATAGAAAGAGAATTACGGGTACTTGCAGATGCTTCGGGTCCCGTGCTGGCTTTTCCATATTTCACTCCTCTCCTTTGTTGCTTCTGCGCACGTTATTAACTCGCCGTGCTTAGTGCAAGGGATTAAATTAAGATCCAAGACCCAACGCTTTCATAATCGATCCAGAAAGCCAATCATTGATCCTTGCTCTCCGCGCCTTCCGTCTTCACCGCTAAACATTGCTGCTTCACAAGCCTTCCTCCTCAAAGTTACTTGACCCTAGACGCTTAATTACCGAAGCCCAAGTCCTCGCCATCGTGCAGGACCAAGGCAATCTGCTCCAGCCAGCCATGGCGTCCGTTGTACCAGAGCAGCCAGCGTTTCCCATCGAAAAGTGCGAAAGGTTTGTAACATGCATCCTGGTCAAATTCGTCCTGGCCGGGACGCACGATCGGATTGCCGGGATTTCGTTCCCAATTCGTGATGCCGTTATGGGAGCGAGCGACTCCAATCTGGGCGTGGTCGATATCACGGTATCCGATATAAAACATGTAATACCAATCACCTTCGCGAAGAACCTGCGCGCCCGCCACCTTGCGTTGCTCCCAAACATGACTGGGATCAGGACGAAAGATCGGGTTGGGGTTGTGCCTTGTCCAGTGAAGTCCGTCGGGACTGGTGGCATAGCCGATGGCATCCGGCTCGTATTGTTCCCCGCCGGAGTACCACATGCGAAACAGTTTGGCCTGCTCATCCCAGAGCACGTTGGGGCACATCACCGCCACCTTCTCCCACGGTTTTTCCGGCGAGAGCACGGGCTTGTCGCTCATCCGTTTCCAGACTTTGCCATCCGGGCTCGTAGCATAACCAATCCAAGAGCGGTCATGTGCCTGCCCGGTGTACCACATATTGTACCCATCGGGACGTTTCAAGACGCTTGGCCGATTGATATCATTTTCCCAGCCCGTTGAAAGATTAGGAGCCAGGACAATCGTGGGCTGCCCCCAGTGAATGCCGTCGGTGCTTTCGAACAGCGCAATGCTCTTCTTGGGCCGCCACGACCCCCACATGCGATACACCCCACCCTCGCGTAGAACCACAATATCGAAAACCGTCCCAAGTTTCCCGCCGCCGATTAGCGGGTTGCCCTCATACTTCTGCCATCCGGCGTTCGTCTGTGGCAGCTTCGCCTCGAGCCAAGTAAGCCCCGACGCCGACCCAATTTCCTTCCCATCTGCATACACTCTCAACCCACGGCCCCTTCCGTATCGCGTTCCTGTCCGGTCGTAAAGGATCGTCAGATCCCAACCGTGGTACCGAACGTTGTCCAAACAAAAGTATTCCATCGAACCATCGGGAATGAGCGGATTGACCTCGACGATCTCGTCGATCCGCGGGCGCAGCCCCACCAGGCCCGTAATGATCAGGTCGTTGTAAGTGGAGTGGTTGTAATCCCCGCCCCGGTCCTTGCCGCCTAGACGCCTTGCCTCTGGCTCCGTCATGTTGTGCAGGATGTTTCGAGCGATCCATTCCCCTGAGTTAGGATCCAAGTCCTCGTCAATGAAGGGAATTACCCCCCCGTCAGCGAGTTTCAGATGTTGGGACCTTGTATAGATTCGCAGGAGCTTCAGATAATCGTCTTTGCTGACGTAGTCTTGCCGGTAGTTGTTCAGCAAGTTGGCCATTGCCGTCAGGGTTTGAGACGTAGCGAAAGGCCAGGAAGGGCCGTTCCACAAACACTCGTGTGGGTAATGGAACATGAAACGTGGATGCCGCTGTTCAGCGGTGGTAGGACCATAAGGAGCGTAAAAGCCCCGGGGATCCATCAATTGCTTCCACGCAACCTCGTACCCCGCATCGGGAAGATTGAAGTACCAAGGCACATATCCGATTAATTCCCGAACGTCAACGAGTTGCTGGGCGTCACCGCGGGGCAGGGTTTTGAAAAAGCCGGCGGTCTCGTCCCAAAGGCGGGATTCCACGAGGGCTCGGATTTTCGCCGCCTTCATACGGAATTCGAGCGATTGATCGGGCTTCCCCGCCCACTTGGCGATGTCTGCCAGCGCCATCGCTTCCCCGTACATATAACTGTTAATAGTTGGTCGATAGCCACTTCCCCCGATCGATATCTCCATCCCATCCCGGTCGTCGGTCTGCCAGAACAGCCCGTTAGAGCCACGGTGAGTCCTCTCCCATTGTTCGTAGTTCGCGGCTAATTTGGGGTACAGGTCAATGGCCAGTTCCTGGTCGTGTGTTACCAGCGCCCAGGAGCGGAGAGCATCGGCGGCCCAGAAACTATAAAGACGTGGGTTGCCACCCTTTTCAAACCAAAAACGAGCATAGTCACGCAGATAGGAGCGATCTCGCAGCCAGCGCCCCTCATAGAAATGGTGACCGGCCGAGCCGGAAATCGTGTTGAATTTGCCTGCCCACGGAACATTGGGGAGAAATTCAGTGACGACAAATCTCTCCGGTGTCTTCACGATGTGCTTCCGGAAAGTCCACCACCGGAAGTAGTACATTTCTTCAATCGCTTTGTCTGAACTCTCGAAGAACGGGATGTTCTGCTCCATCCAATCCCAAGCCGCTTGGTTTCCTATGTAATAATCAATGGTTCCCTCCGCATCCTCTCTCCCAAATTCATCGATGTAATGACGAAAGGTCTCGGGATTCAGGACAGAAGTGGCTCGCTGTACATCTGCTCCGAAAGCGAATTGGGCAACTGCCATTGACAGAAATGCAACTCTGCAAAACAGTCTCAAGACCGATCCTCCTCAAAAATCCCCCAGGGATTAAGGTCGCTCGCACGCTAAGTGCCCAGGGTATGCCCCAAGCATGCTGTAACAAAAGTAAATCTTCCGTTAAAAACAACTCACCGTACATGCTATGAACTCCACTTGTTTCAGAAGAGTACGTAGGCTGGCGTTTGTAACGTTCCGGTACTTTGGCGGTACCGGAGTTAAAGCTCTCAAGGAGGATGCGCGACTTGGCGACGAGGTGCTCGGAAGGGAGTATTTCGGCGTTGCATCTTTCGTTACAGGCGAGGTCGCCTTTGGCTATTTTGTCGATCGCCTGCCGCTACGCGCTTGTCGCCACGCGCTTGTCGCCTGCGCTTGTCGCCATTGCGCCCCACCTTGCATTGAGCTACAATCACTCCACTTTATGGTTTCAACGGTTCGCCATGACGGTCGGTAACCACAGCCGGGAAAAAGCCGAATATAAGCAGGTTGTCTCCGCTGGCATCTTCCCACCTGAGTCGAACCCGGCTCGTTTCCTTGAGTTTGTATGTGCCAAGTATTTTGAAGGGCAGTCCACGCTTAGCGAGCACACCATTGCGGTCGAAGCCTTAGGCCGCCGGCCCGACTTCGATCCCCAACAGGATGCGATTGTTCGGGTTGAAGCCCATCGGGTTCGCAAAGGATTGGCTGAGTATTACGAGCACGCGGGAGCCAGCCACGAGCTTAGGCTGGTCATACCGAGGGGCAGCTATTTGCCCGCTTTTGTCCCTCGAGGGAAGGACTTGGGAACCGCGGCACCCTCGCAAGGAGCGGCAGGGAGCTACGCGGGCTCATTCTTTTCATGGGCGCGCTTGGCGTTGTTTGGATCCTTGATCCTCCTTTCTGCTGCGGGGGCACTATGGACATGGAAAGGCCGCCCGATCGCCGTGAAATCGCCTCCACTTGGGAACAATTCCCCAACATTGCCACCAGGTCGGCCGCAGGCCACGGTCCGCATTATGGCGGGATCTTCAGCGGCTGATTATACAGACTCTCTTGGCCACGTTTGGTCGAGTGACCGTTACTTCCGCGGGGGCGAAGCCGCGACGGTGCCTTATCGTAAGATATTCCGGTCCCGCAGCCCGCAATTGTTTCTGACTTCCCGGGAAGGTCGTGACTTCCGCTACGACATCCCACTCCCGCCCGGCAGTTACGAGTTGCGCCTGTATTTTGCTGAGACGGAGTACGGAGAGGACAACTCGGAGGGCGGTGGAGAATCAAGCCGCATCTTCGATATCAGCGCTAACGGTGCGCCGCTCGTAACCGCTTTCGACCCGCTTTCCGATGCAGGTGGTGAGAATACGGCCGATGTCAGGGTGTTCAGAGGTATCGCACCAGCTTCCGATGGCCAATTGCACCTTCGATTCTATACCCAGTGGCTCCTCAAGGCTGTCGCCTCGGTAAACGGAATCGAGGTTGCTCCTGTCGAACCGGGTTCCATCATTCCAATCCGTTGGGTGGCGGCTGACTCGGGGTTAGTAGACGCCTCTCGTCATTTTTGGCAGCCGGACCAATTCTGTTTTGGCGGGCGGATCCGCGCGGACAACATGCCTGTGGCCAATACCACGTCACCAGGGTTGTTTCGCTCTGAGCGCTATGGGCACTTCAGTTATGCTATTCCCGTCCCGCCGCGCACCTATCGAGCGACACTGTATTTCTCGGAGCACTGGTTCGGAGTGGAAGCAAGGGCAGGAGGGGAGCCTAGAGGTCAGCGTGTATTCGACGTATACTGCAACGGCGTAGCGCTGTTGCGGGATTTCGATATTGCCAAGGAAGCTGGTGGGCCGATGCGAGCGCTCCAAAAGGTATTCCGCGGCCTTAAACCCAATGCCCAGGGCAAACTGCTCTTTACTTTCGTACCGATCAAAGACTACGCGGCTCTCGATGCTATCGAAATAGACGATGAGAGTGCAAAGGCCAACGACCCGGGATAGCCACAGCAGGTGAATATCGGGCCATCCTGTGCCAAACTCCCAATCGCCTCCAACCCATAACACTCGTGCGCCAAATACCCGCGTCCCTCTTTAGGGCCAGTCTGGGCTCGGAACAATACCACGTGATGGAATCGTCGATTGCGAACCGATAGGAGCGTTGCGAATCGGGCGAGCTCAGAGTGTTCAAGACGGCGACCTTGGCGTGATCCAAATCGGGAAGGCGAAGGATTCGTTTTGGGCGGGCTAGCTTCTTTTTAGGGCTTTTGCTCATCATGGCTAGTATTACTATGTTAAGTAGTGTCGTTATAAATCCCTTGGAACTTCGTTCCGCAGAAGGGACAGAGTCCGCTCCATCTCACCAGCCAGGGCTGGATCGTGTGAAGAATCCGTTCCCACGTCGC
>Ga0326727_10002013_pt1 | contig 71837 bp, 38 predicted proteins | sample MB2enrmetagenome_FD_207643 | JGI IMG/M metagenome (GOLD analysis project Ga0326727, IMG submission 207643) | Lab enriched peat soil microbial communities from McLean, Ithaca, NY, United States - MB29MY | ecosystem: Environmental > Terrestrial > Soil > Wetlands > Peat | place: USA: New York... | reverse complement strand
GCGCCGCATTCGCCAATGTCGACGGGGACGGCCACGTTGGGTCCTGCAACAAGCGTTTCCTTTACTGCCTGCGAAACAGGAGTACTCACATTGAACGTCAGGGTGTAACTGTCGTTGGCGCCGGACTGGGTCATGGCACGGACATGCTGAGTGGTCACCAATGCCGAATTGGCACTGGGCAAGGCCGCGTTCCAGGTCATGTTTCCCGTGACAGCAGCCGATTGATTGACGATCATGTCGTCGATGCCGCCTGAGCCGGCAAGTCCATCCCTGGTCCGGTCCATGAGTGTAAAGAAGGTGTAACCGGATCCGGCGGGCACATCGACGGAGTAAGCTTGCGGACTTACCGGCCACTCTTCGGTCCAGGCATAGGCGATGTTTGTGATTCTATCGTAGAAGCCCACATACAGAGGGCCGGTCTTACTGCCGCCAAAGGTTACGACGCCAGATACCAGGTTGGGCTCCCTGGGCGGGACGATGGCGATGGGCCCCAGAGCCGAGGACCAGGGACTGACAGAGCTTCCCGCCACGCCCTGGGCGCGGAAATAAAGAACGCCGCGATAAGGCAGCCCGCTTACGATCCAGACATGGGCCCTGTTGACGCCGTTCGCTGGATAACTGCGGCTCCCGGCGATCGCGTCGAACGAGGGGCTCGCGCTCCACTGCACAGTGTAGGAAGCGGCTAACTCCTCGCCGTTGCCGCTTGCGATTGGGGAGTACCACAAGAGAACACCTGACACGAAGACGCCGTCTCCGATCAAGCCAGGAGGGGAGCTGAGAGTGACCGGCGGCGGGTCGGCAAGCGCAACTGAGACAGCGTAGAGATTGGCATTGGTTACCATGACATTGGCAGCGCTCCCCGTGGGGTTGGTTGCGTTTTGAGAGCCTTGGCCAATGTTGTCCATCCAAGCCCGCAAAGTGTAAGACCCGGGCGGCACGCCACGAATCACAAACAGCCCGGCAGAGTTGATGGCAGTGCCCAGCGTGGTTCCCGCGCAGGTGCTGTCAGTCAGCGCCAGGTAAATCTTCCCCGACGCCGCGCCGGGATAACTCACCGTGCCGGAGATTGTGTAACCCAACGCCGCCAGGAAGTCGATGTTATTGATATCTTCGTTATTCACGGCGACGGTCAGACTAGCGGGATAGAAGACGGAACTCGGTCCGGCGATTGAGGGAGTGATTGTGTAAGTCCCGCTGGGGACGTTCTGGAACGAGAATTCGCCATTGGTGCCGGTGGATATTACCTGGGCGGGACTGGTGTTGAGCGTGAGCGGGATTCCCGGAACCGCCGCGCCGCAGTTGGCGAGATTGAGCTGGCCGCTTAACTGGAATCCATCTGCGCTCATTACATCGATTGTGTAGGTGAATGCGCCCGCGGTGGCTCCGATGCGATCCTTGACCCAGACGTTGAGCGTGACGGCGCCGGGGGAGACGGGCGTTCCGCTGACTATCAGAGTATTGCCTCCGGTGCTGGTAACAGAGAGGCCGTCGGAGAGCGCCTCCGACGATCCGCCGACGGAGAGAGCTACGCCGTTGACCGTCCAGGTGTAGTTCGGCACGCCGCCGAACGCGGCGATCGACCCGGAGTAACTTTGGCTGACAGCCGCCGACCCAAGAGAGCTGGGATTGGGCAAAGGCAGAGCAAGCGGTAGTGGAGCGGTAACTACAACGGAGTAAGTGACTGGCCCTGCAACCGCACCTGTCGAGTCAGTTACCAATGCCTGGAATGTCAGAGTTCCGGCGGAGACGGGCGTGCCCTCGATCACCAATGCGGAATCGGCCGCCGGAGTCTGCACCTGGCGAATGCGGGCATTCTGGTCCGCGATGTATACATTCCCCGCGGCATCGACGGCCATGCCTTGCGGATTGTCGATTTCCGCGCCGAGGGCTGCAAGGTTGTCGCCGTTGTAGCCAGCGGCTCCGGTACCGGCAAGGGTCGCGATGGTGTCTGTCGTGAGGACTACGACGCGGATACGGTTATTCCCGGAGTCGGCCACGTAGAGATTGCCGGCGTTATCCACGGCCACGCTGGCAGGGCTGCTCAGCTCCGCGTCTGTGGCCGCAATGCCGTCGCCATTGTAGCCGGTGGTTCCGTTACCGGCTACCGTGGCGAGGATGCCGGTGGCGGCGCTAACCATGCGAATGCGGCTCCCGGCGGCGGGAGAGCCCATGGCGCCGTTGAGGTCCGCAATGTAGAGGTTGCCGGCGTCATCCACGGCCAGGGCGCGGGGCGTGTTGAGTTGAGCCAGGACCGCCGGGCCGCCATCGCCGCTGTACCCCGCAACTCCGGTACCTGCGAGGGTGGAGATGTTGCCGGTTGCGGCAGAGACCTCGCGGATGCGGCTGTTGCCCGCATCGGCGATGTATAGATTGCCGCTCTGATCCACAGCCACGCCCGAGGGCGAGGTCAATTCCGCGCCGATGGCCGCGATATTGTCACCGTTGTAGCCAGAGGTTCCCGTGCCGGCCACCGAGGCGATGACGCCTGTCGCGGCGCTCACCATGCGGATGCGGGCGTTGCCGGTGTCGGCGATGTAGAGATTGCCGGCTGGATCGACGGCCAGGCCGGTGGGAGCGCTGAGTTGCGCGTCCGTAGCCGCCATTCCATCGCCGTTGTAGCCGGCGCTTCCGGTGCCTGCGACGGTGGAAACGATTCCGGCGGCAGTGACCTCGCGAACGATGGAGGAGAGCGCATCCGCAAAGTAGATGTTGCCGGCGGCATCGACAGCGAGTCCGCCGAAGTCGCTGATTTGCGCGTTGACGGCCGGGCCTCCGTCTCCGCTGTAGCCCGTTACGCCGTTCCCGGCAATGGTTTGGATTGAAGTGCTGTTGGACCATGTCAGGTTGGCGGAGAGGCCGGTGACTGTCCAGACATAGGGGGGCGCGCCACCGGTCACGCTCAGGGAACCCATATAACTCGCTTCTGCGGTAGCGGGGCCGAGAGAAGCAGGCGTCGGCGCGGGCAGCGACATGGGGATTGGAGTGTTGACCGGGATGGAGAAGGTGACCGGTCCGGCCTGGAGTCCCGTGAAGGTATCCTGCACGGAGATCGCGAACGTCAGCAGACCAGCGACCGTGGGTTTTCCGCCGATGGCCAGCACGGAGCCGCCGCTGCTGGAGAAGGTTAACCCGGCAGGCAGCGAGACAGGCGACGCGCCGCTGGAGATTGGGATAGCGTTGACTGTCCAAATGTAATTGGGGCCGCCGCCAAAGACGCGGACGTTCCCGACGTATGGAGCGGCTATGTAGCCGGACAGCATGGCGGGGGGCGTGGTGATCTGGGGTGGAATTTCGATGAGGAAGGCTGCCATGGCAACGGCCGAGGGCGAGTAACCCGGGGCCGTCGCAATCGCCGCGATGATTTCTGAGGAGAATACGGTGAACGGCCCGCTGTAGACGGCGGATGAAGTGGTCGGCGCAGTTCCGTTGGTTGTGTAGTAGACGATCGAATTAGGTGTCGCTCCGGCCAGGGTCACTGTCTGTGCGGAGTTGTATGTTCCGCCCGCCACGTCGAACTGTGGAGTCGCCGCGGGAGGAACGATGGTGTAGGCCGCGATTGCTACAGCGGATTGGGAATAACCCGGCGCCAGCGCTATCGCCTGCAATGTTTGCGTTGCCGACACCGTGAGCGGTCCAGCATAGACGGTGGAGGAAGTCGTCGGCGCAACTCCGTTGACTGTGTAGTAGATGGTCGAGTTGGCCGTTGCATCCGCGATGGTCACGATCTGCGCCGCGGTGAACGTTCCGCCGGACACACTGAATTGCGGAGTCGCCGCTGGCGGGGTGAGGACGTAAGCCGCGACTGCTCTCGCGGACTGCGAATGATCAGGAGCGATGGCGATGGCTTCGATTGTCTGTGTCGAGTTCACGGGAAGGGGGCCGGTGTAGACGCTCGATGAAATCGCCGGGGTGGTTCCGTCGGTGGTGTAGTAGATGGTGGCTCCCGCAGTGCCGGTTGTAATGCTCACCAGCTGAACCGAAGTGTAGGTACCTTCGGCGGGCCAGAATCGAGGTGTGTCGGCAGGTGGCGTGATGGTAAACGTCGCCGGGGAGACGGCTGAGTCTGTGTGCCCTGGGGCAATGGCGACGGCCCGAATGGTCTCCGTCCGCACCACCTGGATGGGGACTTTGTAGCGCGGGGAGGAGTGCGTGGGCGGCGCTCCGTCGGTGGTGTAGCGAATGACTGCGCCCGGCGTGGCGTCGGCGATTCTCACCGTTTGGGAATTGAGGTAGGTGCCGCCCGCGGGCGCAAATACGACTGTAGCCGCGGCTTCGTGGGTCGCGGCGCTGGGGAGTTTTGCGGGTGGCCGCGCGGGAAGCGCCATCGCGAGGCTGATCGGGAGGGCCAGCGGTATACCCCACGGAAGCAGGCGCGGGAAGTGCAATCTAATTCCCGATGCGGCGGAGTGAGTCATTCCATGAGCGGCGCCTTTCACCGAAGGCGAGGTCAATTCAGGAGAATTTGTTGAATGCCGGGAAGGCTTGCGAGCCTCCGGCACCAACTCTGTGGAGTCTGCAGACGTTTCCGATCGCCTGCCTGTTGGTCTTTGAACCGATTTCCGATTACCCATCGCTCGCAATGGTCCAATCCTTCTCAAAGGAACCTCGGATGCATGTGTGGGCGCGAGAGCGGGGCAGAATCATTAGAAAAGCGGAAGGCAGGGGAGAGAGCGCTATTCCGGGACAGATTCCCGGGCAATGGTGTACTCTGATCTGCGATCCGGAAAGCGTTTACTAGAGGTATTCATTTCATGACTATCGTTGCCGGAGTTGACTTTGGCACGCTCAGCGTGCGTGTGACGCTGGTGGACAGTGAGAGGGGCCCGATCGGCACCGCATCGGCGTCGTATCCGCTGCACCGCCGGCGCGAGGACCCGAACTTTGCCACGCAAGCGCACGCCGACCAGATGACGGCACTGGCGGCGGCGACACGCGATGCTCTGAAGAACGCGGCTGTCGATGGCGCCGCCGTGGCGGCCATTGCGGTGGACACCACCGGCTCGAGCGTGATCCCGGTGGGCGAGGGGCTGGAGCCGCTGGACGAGTATTATCTGTGGTGCGATCACCGCGCTTTTGCCGAGGCCGAAGAGATCACCGCCAAGGCGCATGAAACCGGGTTTGAAGGGATCGAGTGGTGCGGCGGCGTTTATTCGCATGAGTGGGGATTCGCCAAGCTGCTGCACTGGCTGCGTCACAACCCGGAGAAACGCCCGCGCTTTGTTACCGCGCTGGAGCATTGCGACATGGCGGCGGCCACGCTGGGCGGAATCAAGACGGTGAGCGGGTTGAAGCGCAGCGTATGCGCGATGGGCCACAAATGGATGTGGAATCCGAAGTGGGGGGGGCTGCCGCCGGAGGAATTTCTGGTGGCCGTGGACCCGCTGTTTGCCGGCGTGCGCGCCAAGCTGGGCGGTGAGTATCTGACCAGCGATCATCTGGCGGGCCATCTGACACAGGAGTGGGCCGAGGCGCTGGGCCTGCGCGCCGGGATTCCAATCCCGGTGGGTGCATTCGATGCGCACTGGGACGCGCTGGGCGCGCATATCCGCGAGGGCGACGCGGTGAACGTGGTGGGCACCTCGACCTGCATCATCGCCATGGCGCGCGAGGCGGAGCTGGTTCCCGGCGTCTGCGGCGTGGTGCCGGGCAGCGTGCATCCCGCCTATACCGGCATCGAGGCTGGGCTGTCAGCCGTGGGAGACATCTTCGACGGCATCGCCCGGCGCGCACAGACCACGGTGGCCGCACTGTCAGAGGGACTGGAGAGCTACAAGGCCGGGCAGACGGGCCTGCTGAGGCTGAGCTGGGATAACGGCGACCGCACGGTGCTGGTGAATCCCGAGCTGGGCGGCGTGACGCTGGGATGGAACCTGGTGCACACGGCGCAGGATGAGCTGTTCGCGGCCATCGAGGGCACGGCGTTTCACACTCGCATCATTCTGGAACGCATGGCCGAGCATGGGGTGCGCGTGGATCGGGTGATCAATGCCGGCGGGATTCCGCAGAAGAGCGAAGTGCTGAACCAGGTTTATGCCAACGTGCTGAACAAGCCGGTGCTGGTGCCGGCGGGGATTCCGACGAGCCTGGGCTCAGGCATCATGGCGCTGCTGGCGGCGGGGGCTTACAAGACGATTGAAGAGGCACAGGCCGCTGTGTGTTTGCCGCTGCGGACGGTTGAGCCCGATGCGCAGGCTGCAGCGGTGTATGAGCCGTTGTATCGGCTTTATCGGGATGTGTATTTCGCGCTGGGGACGAAGGACGCGGCGCCAGTGGCATTGGGGCGGGTGTTGCCGGAGTTGAGGAGGATTGCGGCTGAGGTGCGAGAGGCGGGTTGAGGGTTGTGCTCTCCCAGGTCTCAGAATCGAGACCTGGGGCACCCGGCGGAAGGCTAATTGAGATTTGTGCTCTCCCAGGTCTCAAATTCGAGACCTGGGGCACCCGGCTGAGGTGCGAGAGGCGGGTTGAGGGTTGTGCTCTCCCAGGTCTCAGAATCGAGACCTGGGGCACCCGGCGGAAGGCTAATTGAGATTTGTGCTCTCCCAGGTCTCAAAATCGAGACCTGGGGCACCCGGCATAGGTGGAAAAACGGACGGAAACTTTGGGGTGAGGAGCGGGGATGGAACGGCGGAGTTTTTTGAAGGCGGCGGCAGCATCGACAGCGGCGGCGATGGTGTATGGACGGCGCGGGGCGCTGGCGCAGCAGGCGGACAGCCACATCGAGATCCTGGTGGATGAGCCCATCGGCACGATTGCACCCGAGATCTATGGACACTTTACGGAGCACCTGGGCTCGGTGATTTACGACGGCATCTATGTGGGCGAGGGCTCGAAGATTGCCAACGACCATGGGCTACGCTCGGCGCTGATCGAGAAGATGAGGGCCATCAAGGCGCCGGTGGTGCGCTGGCCGGGGGGCTGCTTTGCGGACAGCTACGACTGGCGCGACGGCATTGGGCCACGCGCGAAGCGGCCGCGCCGCACCAACTTCTGGACCGACAACTTCGCCGATGAACAGAAGAAGCAGAACATTCCTCAGGTTTACGAGACCAACGAGTTCGGCACCGACGACTTTGTGCGTTTCTGCAAGCTGTGCGGCGCGGAGCCATACATCGCCGCCAACGTGCGCAGCCTGACGCCGCTGGACTTCGATCACTGGGTGGAGTACTGCAACTCTCCGCGCGGCACTACGACGCTGGCCGAGACGCGCGAGGCGGCTGGCTCGCCGGACCCCTATAACGTGCGCTACTGGGGCGTGGGCAACGAGAGCTGGGGCTGCGGCGGCAACTTCGATCCCGAGGATTACGCCATCGAGTACAAGCGCTATACCACCTGGGTGCCGAGTTATGGCGTGCCGCTGCGCTTTGTGGCCTCGGGACCGAACAGCGACGAACAGGCGTGGACGCGCGGCTTCTTCAACAAGCTGTTTCACGGGCAGCCAACCCACGATGCGCACGGCGTGTGGGGCCTGAGCGTGCACCACTACGCCACCAACCTGTCACGAGGCAAGACCAATGACTGGTTCGCCGAGAAGGGCGACGCGCTCAAGTTCGATCCCATCGACTGGTATGAGTTGTGCAAGGAGACCGACCGCATCGAGAGCATCATCCTGGATCACTGGACGGCGCTGGGCGAGTTCGACCTGGGCCGCCACATCAAGCTGGTGGTGGATGAGTATGGACCATGGTATCGGCCCGGCACCGAGAATGCGCCAGAACAGCTGCTGGGGCAGCAGATTACGGTGCGCGACGCCGTGATGACAGGCATCTCGCTCGATATCTTCAACCGCAATGCGGAGAAAGTGGGCATGGCGGCCTGCGCGCAACTGGTGAACTGCCTGAACTCGCTGTTCCTCACGCACGGGGACAAGTTCGCTACCACGCCGGTGTTCAACGTGTTCGAGATGTATGCGGCGCACCAGGGCGGAACGGCGGTGCGGGCTGAGTTTTCGGCGCCTTCGGTGCATTACGATCGGGACGGCAAGCCGGCCGGCTTCTGGGGACTGAAGGGCTCGGCTTCGCTGAAGGGCAAGACGCTGATGCTGACCGCGGTGAATCCAGATGTGAGCCAGCCGCGCGAGGCGGAGATCGTGCTGCGCGGGGCCAAGGCTGCCAGCGCGAAGGCCTGGGTTGTGGCCGAGAGCGACATCCATGCGCATAACACGCTTGAGCAGCCGGACCAGGTGAAGACGCGGGCGGCCGAAGTGAGTGTGCGCGGCGGTTCGCTGAGCTTTACCTTCCCGCCGGGATCGGTGGTGAAGATCGAGGCGCAGTTGAGCTAGGGGCGCTGAGCAGTGCTTGAGGAGAGCTATAACTTAGGCGGATGCGAACGGACGGGCCTGGACATTTTCCTTCTGGCTGCTTCGATTCGCGATGGATTTCCGAGGTTTCCCGTCCTTTGTGCAAAGGACGCACAAAGGACAGGGCACCTGGAGTTGTGTTTGCAAATCCTTCGAGAATACCCCAGCCGCTTGCTTAGAAATGGGAGAACTTGGAGAGAAGCCTGGGGGAGATCTTCCTCCGGGGCTAAAGCCAATTCTCATTCTGCCGGATTCATGCGGGGGTTGAAACCCCCGCCTCCCTCCGAAATAAGTTTTCAGCAGCCGGCTAGAAATCGAGCCGGAGGCCTAACTGCATGCGGCGATAGGTGGTGAGTTCGCTGCTGTAATAGCCAAGCGTTCCACTGGTCAATCCGGTGTTCATGGTTGCCACATCGAAACGAGGCGTATTGGAGACGTTGTAGACCTCCCAGGCAAACTTCAGTTTGGCGCGCTCGGTCACACTGAAGGTTTTGGAGAGGGAGGAATCGACGTCAATGTAGCCGTCGCCGCGGAAGTAGTTGCGATCTCCGGCTTCTCCTGGATACGGCAGGCGGATGGGATTCCCGGTCACGACGTTGTTGTTGATGGTGGTGGCGGTGTTGCCGGCAAAGATCTGCGGAATCCCTCCCGATAGATGCTTGCTGATCGGGACAGAACCTGTGACCACGCCGGCCCCCTCCAACTGCCAGTTGGTTGACCATCCAGGCTCGTAGACGGAGAAGGGCAAGCCGCTTGTCCAGCGGCCCAGTCCGGCCCACTGCCAGCCGCCTACCAGAGCATCGGCGATCCGATTGGCGCCGCCCATGACGGCCTTACCGCGGCCGATCGGCAAGGCATAGGCCCAGTCGGCAGTGAAGAGGCTGTGGGTGTCGAAGTCGGAGACGGCGCGGTTGAGCTTTGGGTTCCAGGTGTTCTGGATGGCGGATAGGCCGCCGCCGTTGGGATCGACGCCGTTCAGTTCATTGGCGCGCTCGGTCAGTGAGCCCATATCGATCGACTTTGAGAAGGTATAACTCAGGTCGGTGGTCAAGCCGTGCGACTGGGGATGACGCAGCGTGAATTGCAGGGCATTGTAGGAACTCACGCCGATGGAGTTCCACGCATAGAGCGACGAGAACTGGGGCTGCCAGAACCTGGATTGGGCCGGGCAGTTATAGCCCACATTGAAGTTGCTGTTGTAGCAGTAGAAGTCAAGATCGGCGAGCGCGGTGGTTTCTCCGGCTCCATAGCGGTTGGGCGCCCACTCATAGGTGTAGACGGCTTGCGTGGCGGAGGCGCCGGGCGTGGGACAGGGGTTGGGCGTGACGCCGTCGGCCTCAACGGAGGGATTGAAACCAGCCATGTAGCTGAAGACATCCTCGAAGTACTGGATCTTTGGCACCTGAGCGCAGTTATTTCCGCCGTTTCGATCTGAAAGCGCGGAGAGCTGGCTGGCGGCATGGAAATAATCGGTCGAGCCTTGGGGATCGTTGAGATTCACGGGCTCGGCGAGGTCGTCCTGCTGCAACAGGTGGCGGCCCAGGCGGCCTACGTAGGCTTGTTCAAAGAGAAAACCGCCGGGCAGTTGCTTCTGGATGGAGAAATCGAAGGACTCAGAGTAGGGAGTCTTGATCTTGTTGTCGATCCCCCAAGTGATCAGGAACGCGCCGGATGGAGGAGCGTAGGGGAAGGTTTGCGATTGGGCGATGGTGCCGACGCTGATATTGGGAAGGTTGTGCGGGCCCGTGAAGCGGGGAGAATTCTGGGCTGTGTAGACGTCGGCCGGGTTGGAAAGCGCCGTGCTCAGGCCGAAGGAGCCGAAGTTGTCAAAGGCCTGGACCAGCGCCTCACCGTAGTGGTCAAAGTAGATTCCCGCGCCGGCCCGGATGCTGGTGGTTGCGTTGGGCGACCATACCACCGAACCGCGGGGAGCAAAGTTCAGCTTCTGCTTGGGCCAGTATGCGGGCTCGTGGTTGACCTTCCCGTTCGGCTTGAATTCCAGAAGAGACTCGGCGACATCCCCTTTGGCTGCCGCCCAGCCGCGCTCTTTGAACCAGCTATCGGTGTCGATGGTCGGGGCCACCTGCTGACCCTTGGTGTCGTAGGGAGTCTGGAGAATGGTGTGGCGGAGGCCGAATGTCACCATGAGATTGGGGCGAAGGTGCCAACTATCCTGGAGAAAATACTCGAAATCGTTGGTGTGGAAATGTCGGCCGATGGTGGTGCCGTCGGCGAGAAGGGTCGCCATGGTGGGGCTGGAGACGTTGTAGTTGTACTGGCCTTCAATCTGCGGCACGTCGCCGATCAAGGTGGCGAGAGCGATCTCATAGGAGTTCTGGAAACCCGTCGAGAGTTCCGGCAGGCCGATGGTGGAAGGGTCCCAGGGACCTCCATTGGGCCAATCGATCCAGTATGGGTTGGTGGTGGCGGCGCTGAAGGAGTTGTTGTTGGAGACGTAGTTGTTCTGGATTCCGCGCCAGTTGCCGCCCAGCGAGACGGAGTGATTGCCCTTGTTCCAGTTCAGGTTGTCGAGGATGTTGTGGACGGGGACGTCGGTGATGGAGTCGCGGGTTTGCGCGGTGGGCTGGGTGTAGAAGCGAACATCGACGTAGTCGCCCTGGCCAACTCCCGAATAGGAGTAGCCCTGGCGGACGTAGCCATAGCGAACGTCGTTCACGATTGTCGAAGTGGGCGTCCAGGTATGGCCGACGGCCAGGCCCTTGGTGTTGTCGTCATAGATCTGCGAAGGTGGCTGGCCGGGAAACTGCTCGTTGTAGCGGGTTGTATCCTTCTGCAGGTTGCCACGGCCAAAGATGTGGTTATGGGCATTGAGCACATAATCCAGCTTGACGATGCTGGTGTTCTTGGTGGAAGGCGAGGGCGAACTGAACGTGTACGCGCCGGAGTTGATGCCGTCTCCTTCCGACAGGCCCTGTCCAGGCTGGATGACGGGGACGGTAGAGAAGTACTTCTGCATCAGGGAATTCACGCCAGGCGCGGAACACAGGTTGCATCCCTTGTCGAGTTGCGCCACTTGCGCCACGGTCATCCAGGTGGTTCCGCCGGCGGCGTTGGTGTAGCCGAGCACATTGTCACCGGCCCCGGTGTTGTAAAAGGGCGCGGTGGGCACGGTCTGGACCACGGTTGAGTCGATGGCTACGCGGTAGCCCTCGTAGTTGAAGAAGAAGAAGAGCTTGTCCTTCTTGATGGGGCCACCGACCGAGCCACCAAAGACATTTTGGACGTAATGATCGGGCTGGTTGGGAAGTCCGGAAGCGAGCTCGGATTCCTTGAGGAACCAGTCGTTGGCAACGGTGTTGGTGGGGCGGTAGTACTCGTACAGCGAGCCGTGAAACTTGTTGGTGCCGCTCTTGGTGACCAGGCTGACTTGTGCCCCGGAGGAGTGCCCGGCATCGGAGTTGGCGTTGGAGGTGGTGACGCGAAATTCTTCGGTCGATTCCATCGTCGAACGCAGGATGCCGGTGAACGCGGTGCCATCCACTTCGTCGTTGTCGTCGATGCCGTCGAGGGTGACGTTGCCCTGATCGGAGCGTCCACCGGCCACCGCGCCCTGGCGGCTGTCGCCCACCGCGCCGATGTAGAGCACGCCGGGCTGCAAGCTGAGCAGCGCGACCGGATCGCGGCCGTCCATGGGCAGCGCCTGAATGGTCGCGTTGTCAACAGAATTGCCGATGGTAGCGTCGGTGAGGTTCAGGGTCTGCGCGGACGCGCTCACGTCGACGGTGACAGTTGCAGATTGAACCGAAAGCGTGAAGTCGATGGTCGCCGGCTGGTTCACCAGCAACTCGGCGATCTTGGTCTGGTTGCCAAAGCCGGTGGCGGCCACCGTGATGGTGTATTTGGCGGGCGGGATCTGCGAGAAGAGATAGTAACCGGCGGCATTTGCGGTCGCCAGGAGACTCTGCCCGTTTGCATTGTCCACGAGGGTGATCTTGGCTCCGGGAACCAGGGCGCCGGTTGAATCCTTCACGACGCCGCGGAGCGAAGTGGATGCGAGCTGGCCGAATGCAAGGGGGGCGGCGGAAAGGATACAAAGCAGTATCCATCCCGAAAGGGATCGTTTCACGGCTGTTCCTCCAAAAAATGTTCGCGTGCGTTTCTGAGGTGCTGTGTGTAGTGACGATTTGCGAATGGCGGTCCTGATGGCGGCCGCGCATCGGATTTCGCTTTTTTTCGGTCTAGCGCTGTTCCGCGGGGGGTGGCTCTACCCCGCACAGAAAAAGAACCGCCTTGCGGCGAAAGTGCTCGCATGGCTGGGAACGGGGCCGTTCCAGCCGTAGAGTGATTTTTATCTTGTCCGATATTTACCGAAGATTCAACAAAAATCGGAAAAGGGCGCGAACAAAGATCGAATTTCACCCTTAGAAATCGTACCTTCGTTCCGGAATTCAGGCGGCCGAACCTATTGCTGCTGCTGCATCTGCTGCAAATCGACAAAGGGCATGGCGGGTTCGGGCTGCTGCTGGGCGCGTTCCACGAGAACCGACCAGTCTTCCGGGATGGGCAGCTTGCGATCGAGAGCGGGCGGCTGGTCGCCGGCCTCGACCTGGACCGCGACGTAGAGCTCGCTGGCGGTTTTGCCGCGGAAGACGCCATGGGTGGGGGGCACATCGGCGTAATCCCGGCCGATGGCGGTGCGGATGTGACGATGGTGCGCGACCAGGTTGTTGGTGGGGTCGAAGCCCACCCAGCCGAGGTGGGGAATGAGCGCCTCGACCCAGGCGTGAGTGGCGTCCGGGGTGGAGCGGTCGTGATCTTCGCGGCTGCGATAGAGGTAGCCCGAAACGTAGCGGGCGGGAATGCGGACGTGGCGCAGCAGGGCGATCATGGTGTGGGCAAAGTCCTGGCACACGCCCTGGCCGCTGACGATGGCTTCGTCGATGGGCGAATCGACGCGCGTGGAGCGGGGAACGTAGATGAAGTAGTCGAAGAGACGCTGGTTCAGTTCATGCACCAGCATCAAGGGATCGTCGCGGCGGGTGACGCCCATCTGTTTAGCGAGCAGGACCAGCGCGGGCGTCTCGACGGCAAAGGTGCTGGGCAGCAGCATCTCCCAGTAATCGCCGGCCTCGATCAGGTCGTCGAGTGCATCCCAGGCGTCGGGCGAGAGGAAGTGAGGCACATCGGGCAGCACCTGCTGCTCGACCACCGACTCGGCAATGATGACGAGCTGGTTGTGCTCGCCGGGAATATCGAAGTGCTGCACGTTGTTGCCCAGGTGGTCGCGGTAGCTGAAGACGCGGCAGCGGGGGCTGACCGAGAGCTGGAAATTAAGGCAGTGCTGGTTGGAGTCGGAGCGCGGGTTCATGCGCGCCTCCATGATGCTCTCGCTGATGGGCTGCGAGTAGCGGAAGCGCGTGAGGTGCCGGATGGAATAAAAGTTCATGCTCGTTCCCCGTGAGAGCTAGATGGCCAGGGCCGACTGGATGGAGTAGTGGACATAATGGCGGTAGATGAGTTCGTGGACCTGCATGCACTGCTCGCGGATGCGATGCAAGTAGGCCGCGGTATCGCCGGCCAGGATTTCGCCGATGGTGGTAAAGCCGAGCATGGCGTGCAAGCGGCCAACCACAGCGGTGAGTTCGTCCGGAGGACGGCGTCCGCCGGTGCGCTGGATGGATTCGATGGCGTGGCGGATGCCCTCCACCGTATAGCGGATGGCATGGGGAAAATCGCGGTTGAGGAGCAGGAATTCCAGAATGCGGTCGGGAGAAAGGTCAGCGGTATAGACCTGGCAGTACGCTTCAAAAGAAGTACAACAGCGCAGCAAGCCTACCAGCTCTAGATACTGATAGCCGGAGTGTTCGCGCTCCGATAGCTGGAACAGGTCGGGCTGGTAGACCTCAAGCAGCGTGGCGGTGGCGTAGGCGCGCTCAAGATAACGGCCCAGGCGGATGAACTGCCAGCCCTGGCCGTGAATCATGGTGGTATCGCTGACGCCCTTGAACAGGTGGATGCCGTCAATTACCGATCCCAGCGTGTCGTTGATGCTGGAACTGAACTGCGCCTGCGCGCCGGGCGAGTGAATCTGGTGGTAGAGCCGGTTGAGGCGCTGCCACTGCTCGGTGGAGATCTCTTCGCGGATCTGGCGTGCGTTTTCGCGGGCTCCGTTGACGCAAAAGGTGACCGCGGCCCGGTTGAGGTCGTCAAAGATGAGTTTGCGCGCCATGGACTGGAGATCGCCGTCCCACTCCATGTTGGGCGGCTTGCCCAGCGCGGCCATCAGGCGCTGCCAGCGGGTTTCAGCGCTGGTGGCGCTGGTATCGAGCATGAGGCTCATGGTGACGTCAAGCTGACGCACTGTGTTTTCGGCACGCTCCAGGTAGCGGCTCATCCAGTAAAGGCTGTCGGCGACGCGGGAAAGCATTCTTCCGTTATTCTCCAGAAATCGGTGCGCTATTCCAGGATCCAGGTGTCTTTGCTGCCGCCGCCCTGCGAAGAATTAACCACCAGCGAGCCTTTTTCGAGGGCTACGCGGGTCAGGCCGCCAGGGACGATGTTCACCTTGTCACCATAGAGGACGTAGGGCCGCAGGTCGACGTGGCGCGGCTCCAGGCGGCTACCAATCAGACAGGGGGCGCGGGAGAAATCCAGGGTGGGCTGGGCGATGTAGTTGCGTGGATTGGCTTCGATCTGGCGGGCGAATTCCTCGCGCTGGCTGGCCGTGGAGTGCGGGCCGATCAACATGCCGTAACCGCCGCTCTCGCCCACCGCCTTCACCACCAGCTTGTCCAGGTTGGCCAGTACATGGCGGCGGTCTCTGTCCTCGGTGAGCAGGTAGGTTTCCACATTGGGCAGGATGGGATCTTCGTTGAGGTAATAGCGGATGATGCGCGGCACGTAGGCGTAGACTGCCTTGTCGTCGGCGAGGCCGGTGCCGAAGGCGTTGGTGACGGTGACGTTGCCGGCGCGATAGGCGTTGAACAGGCCCGCGCAGCCCAGCGAAGAGTCGGAGCGGAAGATGAGCGGATCGCTGAAGTCGTCGTCGACACGGCGATAGATCACGTCCACGCGCTTGAGGCCGTCGGTGGTGCGCATGTAGACGATGTTGTCATGGGTAACCAGATCGCGGCCTTCTACCAAGTCGATGCCCATCTGGCGAGCGAGGTAGGTGTGCTCGAAATAGGCGGAGTTGAAGACGCCGGGCGTGAGCAGCACGATATTCGGCTCGGGGCGGCCCTCGGGCGCAAGCGAGCGCAAGGTGCCCAGCAGCACCTGCGGGTAATGCTCGATGGGACGAACACCGTAGCTGTGAAAGAGCTGGGGGAACGTCCGCTTCATCACCCGGCGATTGGTGAGCATGTAGCTCACGCCCGAGGGCACGCGCAGGTTGTCTTCAAGCACGACGAACTCGCCGTTGTTGAGCCGGAGCAGGTCGGATCCGACGACAGCTATGTAGACGTTACGCGGGACTTGAAGGCCGCGCATTTGACGCCGGTAATGGCGGCAACTGTAGACCAGCTCGCGGGGCACGATGCGGTCGCTGAGGATTTTGCCGTCGGAGTAGACGTCGCGCAGGAAGAGATTGAGCGCGGTGATGCGCTGGGTGAGGCCGCGCTCAATGCGGTCCCACTCCGCGGCGGTGATGAGACGGGGCAGCAGGTCGTAGGGAAAGATGCGCTCGGTGCCTTCCTCGCGGCCGTAAACAGTAAAGGTAATGCCCTGGGTGAGAAACGAGAGATCCGCCGACTGCTTGCGCCGTTCCAACTCGTCGTGGGGCAGGCTCGCCAGGGTCTCGGCGAGAGCGCGGTAATGCGGGCGCAGATCCCCGTTGGCCTCGCGCATCTCGTCGAAGGCGTGGTCGAGCGGGTAATCGCCGAAGAGCGAGTCCATTTCGACGGTGGGTCCAGCGCTCATCAGGGAACGGGGGTTTCCTTTACCCGAGATTCAGGGCGACGGCGGCGCCTGAGTGTACGGCGGCCTTCCGGGATGGTCGATCTGCACCGCCCCGCTCCGGCTTCCGAGCCCCAAGCGCATGTACCCTGTACTCTGCTTTTAACACGCTGGAGATAAAGGGACAAGCGGGGAGGCGAGGCGAAGCTTTAGGCAGCTCGCTTTGCCTTCCGCGTCCGAACAGGCCGGATCAGGATTTCTGCCGGTATCCGAAGTCGCTCATGAAGTTGCCGAATCATGGTCAGCGACAAGGCACGATCTCGTCGAAGGACCTCATAGACGCGCGTGCGATTCCCGATGATTCCAATGAGAGCCTTCTTGTCTTCGCCTTGCTGCTCCAGGCGGAACTTGATCGCCTCGATTGGGTCCGGCAAATCCATCGGGAAATGAGCCTCTTCGTAGGCTTCGACGAGCGTCAGAAGAATATCGAGGCGATCTCCGTCGGTAGTACCTTCCTTAGCGCCCCACAGGCGCTCGATATCGCGCAGGGCGGCTTCGTGATCTGCTTCAGTCTTTATGGGCTTCAGTTGCATGCTGGACCGTCCGTACGTCGATTGCGTCGTATTCTTTGTGTGCGCCGAGCCATTTGATGAAGACACTGTCTCGTCGATAATCCACTGAAACTACCAGTCGATACGCGTTTCCCTTGAGATTGAAAACAACACGATCGCTCCCAACGATGCTTGCATGTGCATAACTTGGCTTCAGATCAGAGGAGTTCTTCCAGTTCGCACGTCTCACCTCGTGGAACCAAGCGTCGAGCGCCGTTTTCATGGAGCGTTGGTCTTTGTGTCCTTCCAGCCTCTCGACAAATCGGATCAACGTGCTTCGAGCCACTATACGCACTTCAACACAATATCATGTTCCCAAATTGGGCACAAGCTGTCAGGAAAACTTAATGCTCAAATAGGTCCTACTTTGTCGGGTCGGTGACGCGGCCCATGAACAGGATGCCGCCGGAGCGGTTGTCACGGATGAGAAAGATGAACGGATGGTCGGCGCGGAAAACAATTGGCGGCCTGGGCCGCATGGCCACCGTGGGCCGCGCCGTGATCACGGCTGTCGCCGCCGCTGCTTCGGTCCCTTCCTCATTCACGTCGACGTACGCTTTGTGAATCACCGCGGAGATGAATAACCTCCGCCTGGTTTCGCTGGATATTCCCGAGAAGTCAGCTTCGTCCTTTTCAAACGCATGCGGCATGCCCATCGCGCTGAGGGCGTCTTTGAGCTCGAACTGCTCCGTCATTTCGAATCTGGGCAGGGTCAGAATGATCTTCGCCGTCGGCCGCAACTGGCTGAGCCACTGCTGCGCGGTGGCCGCAGTCAGCAACTTCTCCAGAGCCGGCAGACCGCCGACGGCGTTGGGCAGGAAGACGATCATGGAGAGTTCCCTGCTCTTGTACGGAATCTCGAGCACCTGGAAGGTCCGGCCGTCGAGGTAATTGAAATCGCCCTGGCGGTGCATCAGCGGAGCAAGGCTGTTCTGGCCTGGGGTTACATGGAAGTCCTCGGCCTTGGTCTGCGCCCTGTCGAACTGCGTCTGCCAGTCACCCTTGAAGTAGATGGCGTCGGTCAGCACCATTCTGGTGCGGAAATCGAGCACGCCGGGAGGGAGCAGGTCCTTGATCTTGTCTTCGGTCTTCTGCGCGACCCATTGGTTGATGGTGGAACGCGCTGCCTCGGTAGCGGTTTCAAAATCGACCTGGTTGAAGCTGGCGCCGTAGTCGGCGCTGGTCAGCTTGAGAAACGCCTCGCGAAAGGCATAGCCCTTTTGCGCCCAGAGAGCGTTCGCGACGTGGAGCTGGTATGTCTCGTGCGGGGCGTTGAGACTGCTGAGCAGAGCGCCCATGGCGGGATGCAGCTGGGCCGGCGGCAGAGTGAAGTGCAGGGCTGTCGCCATCTCAGAGGCGGTGTCGCCGCGCGCGCCGGCGTACGAGATGGCGAGCGCTGTGGAGATGCTCTCGGGCGAGAAGAAGAGGTTGCCGCCGCGGGTGCGGAGCTGGGCGTAGAGGTCGGTGGCGAAGGCGTTGTTGCCTTGGACGACGGCGGCCTGGTCGGGGGTGGGCGGGGGTGTTTGCGCGGAGAATGATAGGGAGGTGAGACCCGTGATGAGCAGTGAGAAGAGGAGTTTCATGGAAAACCTCCCACGGACCACGCGCGGCCGTATCCGGATGCTCGTAGGCGATGATTCTTCCTCGAACTGTTTCCAGTGTAGCGAATCAGGGGTTAACTCATTGCAAATTGGGGTGATGGAGTTTTCTGATTAGTTTCAATGGGTTGGAGGCGCGGACGGGTGTGTGGGGGCCTGACAAAAATTTGGGGAGTGCGCGGAAGGGATAAGCATCAGGAGCGCCGGGTCACCTGGCAAGTTCATTCGATCGGGACTGCTGGAGAATTCCGGCGCAGTCGAAGATAGCCGCCGGCAAGCCCAAGGAGCGGGCTCGAGACGAGGAGGCCGATCTGATCCAAGCTTGGGCCGCTGTACTTGTCGGTTGCCATCAGGTAAATGCCGATTGCTGTGCAAAGAAATGACGACAAAGCACCGTTAAGCAATTCGTGATGCTTGGCGATCTTTGCCGACACAAATCCGCCGAGCACAGAGCAAGCGAAGCCAATCAGAACCAACGCGAAGTGGAATGCCGCTGAGTTAAGAACATCCTTGTGTGAGACATGACCAAATTCGTGGAGCAACACAACGGCAAGGAGAGCGAATACCAAGCCTAAAATGAAGGAGGCGGAGACATCCACGATTCCGCCGATTAAGACGCCCTTGATCGATACCTTGCTCATGCGATTGGCTTTAGGCCTCAGGCTCCGCGCATACAGATCGTCGAGCGAAACCGGAGCCGGGAACAACGCCGGGGCTGAAGCCCGCCTTCATTCTGGCCGCCAGGTGCGGGGGTTGAAACCCCCGCCTCCCTCCGATCCGGATGATGGATCACTCTAGAACAAGTTCCAGAGCGACTGGTTGTAGACCTCGTGGTGGTACTGGACTTCGGAGCCTTTGACGAAGGTTCCGAGCTCGCGCGGGGAGCGGTCGGCGGCGGCCTGCTTCAGGTCGGCGTAACGGCTCTGCACGTCGTTACCCAGGATGGTCGAGATCCAGGCTGAATCCTTGAAGTCGTCGATGGCTTTGTAGATGTTGTCGGGCAGATAGCGTCCGCCGGCGCGCAGGTTGTCAAGGCCGGAGATGTCGCCGTCTATGCCGGTCTTGAAGATGGAATAGAGCGACAGATAGGGGTTGGCGTCCGGCGCAACGGCGCGCACCTCGGTGCGCATGGAGCGATGGTTGCCGATGGGCACGCGGACCATGGCGCCGCGGTCGGTGGCCGAGGCACGGATCTGGTTGGGCGCTTCAAAGTGCGGATCGAGCCGGCGATAGGCGTTGACGCTGGAATTGAAGACCAGGCACAGGTCAAGCGCGTGGGTCAGTATGCGGTCGAGGAAGTTCCAGCCGAAGGTGGAGAGCTGCTCCTCGCCCTTCTCGTCCCAGAACAGGTTGGTCTTGCCCTGAGAGACGGAGACGTTGGTGTGCATGCCGCTTCCGTTGACGCCGACGACCGGCTTGGGCAGGAAGCAGGCCGTGTAACCGAAATTGTTGGCGATCTGGCGGCAGAGCAGCTTGTAGAGCTGGATCTGGTCAGCGGCGGCCACCACTTCGGAGTAGCCATAGTTGATCTCGAACTGGCTGGGCGCTACCTCGGGGTGGTCCTTTTCGTTCTGGAAGCCCATGGCGCGCTGCACCTCGGCCGAGGCGTCGATGAACTGGCGCAGGGGATCGAGCGGCAGCACATGATAGTAACCGCCGGTGTTGATGAACTCGAACTTGCCCGTCTCGTGGAACCTGCGCTCGGCGTCTTTGCCGGCGAAGAGGAAACCCTCAATCTCGGTGGCGGCATTGAGCGTGTAACCCTTCTCGCCGTGCAACTGGTCGGAGTAGTTCTTCAGGACGCCGCGCAGGTCGCCGGTGTAGGCGGTTCCATCCTTGTCCAGCACCGTGCCGAAGACCAGTACCTTGCCGTTGCCAAAGACGTCGGCCGGCACCCAGTAGAAGGCGCTCCAGTCAATGCCCAGGCGGAGATCGCTCTCTTTCTGCGCGGTAAATCCACGGATCGACGAGCCGTCGAAGGTGAGGTTCTCGTAGGCGCCGAGCAGGAACTTCTTGTCGTAGTCGAGCAGGTGCAGGCGGCCCTCAAGATCGCTGAAGAGCACGGTCACGGCCTTGATGCGCTTCTCGTCGGTCAGGTATTTCAGCCGCTTTTCGCGAACCTCATCGACCGCCACGCGGTTGGCGCGGTCAGCCTTGGCAGACAGGTTAAGTTCCTCCAGCTCCGCATAGGGGAGAGCTAGAAAATTGCGATAGTCAGTGGACATGGTTCTCCTTTTTGGGCGGAAAAGAATAGAGCCCCGGCGTTGGATATCACGCGGCGGCTGATGAAGAGCTCGTGAATACAGGTTAACGCGCTCCGGCCACTCGCGTAAAAGAAAATGTTGAATCTCCGGTCCAGGAGGGCCGCACTGGCCGGCCAGCGTGCATCCGGGCGGCCGGGCTGGTGCGGTACTCTGGTTCTTCAGGAGAACCCACGACCGATGCACAAGCTGTTCCGTCTTCGCGCTGCTTGCTCTGCTACTTTTTTTGCCCTGGCTCTGGCGCCCGCGCTGGCGCAGAAAGCGCCCATCCAGATCACCGCCGACTTGTCCGATGCGCCGCGCAAGCTGTATCACGCCGAGATCGATCTGCCCGTCACGGCAGGGCCTCTGACGCTGACCACACCTCACTGGATTCCCGGCCACCACCGGCCGATCGGTCCGGTGGACGAGATTACAGGCGTGGTATTCACCGTCAATGGCCAGGCCATCCCCTGGCGGCGCGACGATGTGGACCTTTACCAGTTTCACCTGACAGTTCCCCAGGGCGTGACCTCAATCCACGCGCACCTGGACTGCATCGTGACGGCGCGCGTCTCGCAGAAGCTGGCGGTGCTGGAGTGGGAAAAACTGCTGCTCTACCCGGCCAACATGCCGGTCCGCGAGATTCCCATCCAGCCTTCGCTGATTGTTCCGGCAGGATGGGGCATCGGCACCGCGCTCACTCCCGTTGGTTCCGGCCCTTATCCGGTGCCGGCCGCCGGGTCGACGACCCGCTATGCCGCTACCAACGTCGAGCAGCTTCAGGATTCACCGGTCATCACCGGGCAGTATTTTCATGAGTTTGCGCTGGCGCCCGAGATCAAGCCCAGCCATTTCATCGACGTAGTTTCGGATTATCCAGACGACTCCAACCTGCGCCCGGTCTTCCTGGCCGAGCTCAACAACCTGGTGCGCGAGGCCGACGCACTCTACAGCTCGCACCACTACAACGTCTACCACTTCCTGCTGACGCTCTCCGACGTGGCGGGCGGCGAAGGGCTGGAACACGGCCAATCGTCGGACAACGGCGTGGACGAGAAGGGCTATGCGGACGATGCCCACCAGCTCGCGGAAGCCGACCTGCTGCCGCACGAGTTCACGCACTCGTGGAATGGCAAATACCGGCGGCCTGTGGGACTGTATCAGCCGGACTTTGCCACCGCGCAGCAGGGCGCGCTGCTGTGGGTTTACGAGGGAATGACCGAGTATCTTGGCGACCTGCTGGCTGCGCGCTCCGGCATCGCAACACAGGCGCAGTACCGCGACGGGCTGGCCATGTCCGCTGCCGATCTGGACTACAAGCCGGGCCGGGAGTGGCGGCCGACCGAGGATACGGCGGTGGCGGCGAGCATTCTGCGCGATGGCAGCCCGACATGGTCGAACTGGAAACGCGGGCAGGACTACTACCAGGAGGGCGAGCTGGTGTGGCTCGATGCGGACACGCTCATCCGCAAGATGACCGGAAACAAGAAATCTCTCGACGATTTCCAGAAGATCTTTCTGGCCAAGGGCGGGAATACCGGTCCGCTGATCGTGACTTATACCTTCGATGAGCTGGTTCAGGACCTGAACGCCGTGGTTCCGTATGACTGGGCGACTTTTCTGCATGACCGGATCGACAAGATCAATCCCCGCGCGGATCTGGAGGGAATTGAGCGGGGCGGTTACAAGCTGGTTTACAAGGACAAGCCGAACCCCTCGGAGCGGATGGTAGCGGGCGTGGCCGGCCCGCGCGGATGGGGTGTGGACTGCTGGTACTCCATCGGCCTGCGGATTGGAGGCGACGGCAACATTTACGATGTGCGCTGGAACGGGCCTGCGGACAAGGCGCGGCTGGCACCCCGTGAAAAGATCATCGCGGTCAACGGGCAAATCTTCTCTCCCGATGCGCTTCAAGCGGCCATTCGCGGAGCCAAGGGCACGACCGAGCCAATTCACGTGATTGTGCAGGCGGATTCGTTTGTGTCCAATGTCGACATCGACTACCACGATGGCGAGCGCTACCCGGTGCTGGAACGGGTGGATGGCACACCGGCCTATCTGGACGACATTACCAAGCCGCTGACAAAACCGGAGAAGGCGCCCGAGAAGGCGAACAGGGACGAGGAGTAGCGGGGACGAGAGACAGGGATCAGGGAACAGGGAACAGGGACCCGCGGTTTCCGCATCGCATGCTGAACACTACAGGCTGCCTCTGCCCGTCCGTTGGAGTACTCTGGTTGTTCAGGAGAATCGCACCGCACCATGCCCAAATCGCATCGCTTCCCCCTTGCCGTTCTGGCAGTTTTCCTCTTTGGCCTCTCGGCCGTCCAGGCACAGCAGCCGGCGCCCGACGCGCCCAAAGAGGACTACGTCCGCGCCCACTACACCAAGTACGAGTTCCGCATCCCCATGCGCGACGGCAAGCGGCTGTTTACCGCGGTGTATGTGCCCAAGGACACGGCCGGCGGTCCTTATCCGTTTCTGATGGACCGCACGCCCTATAGCGTGGGCCCCTATGGCGAGGACCAGTACCCGCACGATCTCGGGCCGTCGGAGGAGTTTGAGAAGAGCGGCTACATCTTCGTGTACCAGGACGTGCGCGGACGCTGGATGAGCGAGGGCGAGTTCCTGGAGATGAGGCCGCACATCGACGAGAAGAAGTCGCCGCAGGACGTGGACGACGCGTCCGACACCTATGACACCATCGAGTTCCTGCTGAAGCATGTGCCCAACAACAACGGCAAGGTGGGCATCTGGGGCATCTCTTACCCGGGGTTCTACACATCGGCGTCGATCATCGACTCGCACCCGGCCCTCGCCGCGGCGAGCCCGCAGGCGCCGATGACCGATCTCTTTCTGGGCGACGATGCCTATCACGGCGGCGCTTTCATGCTGTCTGCCAACTTCGGGTTCTACATCTTCTTCTCTCCGCAGAAGGAGCCGCAGACCCCGAAGCCGACGATCCCTTTCGACTTCGGCACTCCGGACAGCTACCGGTTTTTCCTCGATGCGGGGAACATCGCCAACCTAGACAAGCTCTACTTGAAAGGCTCGAACTGGCTCTTCAACGACCAGGCGAAGCACGATACCTACGACTCCTACTGGCAGGCGCGCGACCTGTCGCGGCACATGAAGAATGTGCATTGCGCGGTGCTGGTGGTGGGCGGCTGGTATGACGCCGAGGACCTGAGCGGCCCCTACCGCACCTTTTACGCCATCAACAAATTCAATCCCGAAACGCCGGCCACGCTGGTGGAAGGCCCGTGGGTGCACGGCGGCTGGGCGCGCAGCGACGGCAGTTCCCTGGGCGACGTTGAGTTCAACGCCAAGACCAGCGAATACTTCCGCACTAACATCCAGTTCCCTTTCTTCGAGCACTACCTCAAAGGCAAGGGCGCGGCGCAACCCAAGGCCGTGGTGTTTGAGACGGGAACCAATGTTTGGCGGAGCTTCGATGCCTGGCCGCCCAAGGCCGCGACGGCCAGGACGCTTTACTTTCACGCCGGCGGCAAGTTGAGCTTCGACCCGCCATCGGAGGCCAAGGGCGTGGACGAATACGTGAGCGATCCCAGCCACCCGGTGCCGTTTGTGGGCTACACCACCGACACGGTTCCGCAGCGCTACATGGTGGACGACCAGCGATTCGCGAGTTACCGGCCTGACGTGCTTGTCTACCAGACTGAGCCGCTGGAAGAGGACGTGACGATCGCCGGCCCCATCTCGCCCAGGCTGAAGATCGCCAGTTCCGGAACGGACTCCGATTACGATGTGAAGCTGATCGACGTCTATCCTGAAGACTACCCCGATCCGGAAGGTACGCCGCGCCGCAACAAGCGCATCCTGGACGCGCCGCCGGTGCACATGGGCGGCTATCAGCAGTTACTGCGCGGGGAACCCTTCCGGGCTAAGTTCCGCAACAGCTGGGAGAAACCCGAGCCGCTGACTCCCGGCAAAGAAGCCGACGTGAACTTCAGCATGCCCGATCTCTTTCACACCTTCCGCCGCGGCCACAGGATCATGGTGCAGGTGCAGAGTTCCTGGTTCCCCCTGACCGACCGCAATCCGCAGACCTTCACCGACATACCCACTGCCAAGCCGGAAGATTTCCAGAAGGCAACCGAGCTGGTGTTTCGCCAGAAGGACGCGGCTTCGGGCGTGGAAGTGCTGGTGATGCCGTAGGAGTGGCCAGATCGCCAGTCTTCGCGTCCCGTAACTTGTTTCCGCCCGTCGCCGGGCTTTGAGTTATAGAAAGAAGCCCGCAACAGCCTGCGTTTAACTAGGGCCTCTCAGAGAGTGCGGCCGCGGGCTCCGTGATTGACCCCATCCGGCCGGAATTCTCATCCACCACGATAATCCGCACTGCGCCCGCATCCGCATGGGCCTCCACAGGCTGGTCGAAGAGTATTCCCTCCTCAAGGGCCTTGCGATAGGTCGCTGCCTTCAGGCGCAGGGTAAGCGTCTGGCCGGTGACCTGGGCCTGCTGCCCGTCGCCGGCGCGGTCTACTACGAAGACATCCACCTTATCCGTCCAGACGTCGCCCTGCTGGGCAAGGTCCAGGTCGGCGGCTGCAATGTTGAGCTTCATGGTCATTCCCTTCGGGGCCGGGGATGGTGACGCGCTAATGGCGATCTCGGTCGCATCCACGGGCTGCCACACCGCCTCGCGGAACCGCTCATTGAGCGTTGACGGCTCGCGCTGGTAGAGGTAGCCGGCGCGAAAGCGCAGAGTGATGTCCCGCTGCCCGGTGAGTCTCACCTGCAGGCGGTGGTAGTGGCCGTCGGCGGGCACGTCGGGCATGAAGCTTAGAAGATAGGCAGACCGGCCCTCGGCGACGACCGAGTTAAGTTGCGATGCCAGGTCCCCGCCAAGGTGCAGGACGCGGCCGCCGGTTGCCTCCGCCATTTCGGTTGTCGGATCCTGGAGTGCCGAATCGTGGATGGACCCGGCTGTCGCACTTTCCGCCGGTTTCGAGGCGTCGAGCGGATAGAGGCTGATGCGCGCATCGCTCATGGTCTCTTGAGCACGCAACACGCTGCCTTCAATCAGCCTTCCTTTCTTCCCATTAACTCCTGGCTGGTCCATTTCGCCCGCCGGCACATCGGCGCCGGTGACCCACACCAGGTTCTTATGGCCGGGAATGGCTGCCAGCCGCCGCGCCACATCGACCAGAATGGCCAGCGGCCCCTGTCCGGAACCACCGTTCGCAACGGGCTGCTGCGATCCTCCTGTCGAGCTTACTTGCGGAGCCGGGCCCGGTTCGACGTTCGCCGGTCCCATGCCGTCCTTGCCGTCGGGTGCACCGGTGCGCGGTGTCTGAACAGGGTCTTCTGATTGCGCCGCTGCAAGAGCCTCGACGCTTGGCATCCATTGGCTTAACTTTGCCGCCAGCGCCGCGTGATCGGCCGATGGCTCGAGCAGAACGTGAGACCGTTGCGCATTCATCCAATAGAACCCCACCTGCTCTCCTGACGGCAGCGCACCCAGAAACCGCAGCATCTGTTCGCGCACGGCGTTCAGATCCGCAAAGGCCAGTTGGCGAACGTCGACCAGGAGAATGGTGGCATAGCCTGTACTTCCCGAGTTTCCATCGACATCGATGGCCCGGCGATTGGAGAAGGCGGGCTGGCCCGATTTGCCTGGGGATTGAGCGGCCTGTCCGCTGCCTGGCGGCGTGAACATCTGGATCTGCTGCCGATCGCCATCGTCGGCGATCTCGAAGTCTCTCCGCGTCAGATTCGTGACCGGGTTACCCTGCGTGTCAATGGCCACGACGCCAACATCCACCAGACGCGCCGCGGTGCGCAGGACAAAGGCGTTCTCAGAATTATCCGGTGAGGGGGTTGCCGGCGTGTCGGGCAGACTTGTCGCTTCCGCCACGGAGATCTCTTCGGCGGGCGCGTCCGGCGCAGACGGCGCGGCTGCAGGCGGTGGAACGGATGCAAGCGTCCCTGAAGACAATGGGATGGTGATGGTCTTGTCAGGGGACGGAGCTTCGGCGTCGCTTGGCGTGACGGCGATTTCAGTGGAATCGGCGGCAGAAGCTGCCGGCTTGGTGCGGACGCCGGGATTTGGATACGCGTCCAGTTCCGCGGAATCACCGGTCAGGATGCGCGTTTCGCCGCGAAACAGATGATACTGGCCATAGCGGGTATCGTTCACGGACGTCCGCAACGGGGGACCGGAACCACCCGACGGCGGAGCTGAGCCCTGCGCAGCCCGCGGCCTGAACGAGAGCTGCGCAGGCGCGCGCGAGAGCGAGACGCTTTTTACCGGACAGATGTAGGTGCGGCCGCCAATCTCGACCGGCCCATACTCAATTGTGAGATCGGCGCGGACAAGAGGAGCGTCCGGCTTCAGGTCCGCCTCGAGCGTCAGGCGAAGAACGGCGCCCGACACCGCATCGACGGCCAACTCCCCGTGATAGCCGGCAAATTCATGAAACACATGCAGAGTGATGAAGCCCTTGTTGACCTGATCGGTGACGCAGCACCAACGAACCTCGTAGTGCGACTTTCCCTGCGGGACCACGAAGCGAAAGACTGCCTGCGGGCCCGCCGCTCCGCGCTCCCAGTGGCTCCAGGCGAGCTGGCTCTTGGCAGCGTCCACCAGGATGAGGCCCAGGATCGGTCCGAATTCTCCCCAGCTTTTGAGCCCTGCCGGCATTCCGATCCGCTTGAGTTTCGTCTGCGCAGCAGCCTTGGCCGCAGCACTGGCGTTCACCACTTCTTTGCCGTCCCTCACGAGCACCGTTTCGCTGAAACGGTCGACGGGCTGCAACGGCTGATACTTCCCAGTCAGCGTAAGAGTAGTGCGGTATCCCATGGGCGTATCTTCGTAACGGACGGTCGTGCGCGTGGCAATGAAGTCGGGCGACTTGGGGATGATCCGGCCCACATAGTCCACGGCCTGGGACATGAGCCGACGCTGGGTGTCGACATCCGGCATGGGCGTGGTGGGAATCTCGTCCGCGGGAGGGCTTAGAAATGCCGCTTCATCTACCAGCGCAATGAGCGCCTCACGGGCCTTGTCACCGGGCAGCGACGCCTCCCACCGCGCGAGCCTGGCCGAGCCTGCCCGCTCGGTCAGTTCCAATTCGGAAAGCTCCCGCGCCAGTTCCCCATCCCGCCGACCATGGGCCTCAGCAAGCTTTTGCTCCAACTGTTGCACTGTGACGGGAGTGGCGGCGGGCGCCGGCAATGCGACCGCAGCCAGCAACAACGGAAGTGCTAACTTCCACATGATGCAATCTCCGCACCGGCACGCGCACCGATTGCCACCCGGAAAGAACCCACCTCGCATTTGCCTAGAGGAGTTATGGGCGATAACTTCCCCATGGTCAGTTCCTCTTCCCACGCACCCGCCGGACGCCGGGAGGCGCGGTGGACTCACGAATGATCAGCTCAGGCATGATCGGCACCACGTCGGGAAACGTCGCCTGTCCGCGGATTCGCTGCAGGAGGATGCGCGCGGCCACCACACCCATCTGCGCCAGCGGCTGGCGAATGGTAGTCAGGCTGGGGTTATGAAAGGCCGCGCCCTGGATATCATCGAAGCCCACGACGGAGATATCCTCCGGCACCTTGAACCCATGATCCATACAGGCCCGTATGGCGCCAATGGCGGCGATGTCGTTGTAGCAGACGATGGCGGTGAAATCCACGCCGCGGTTAATCAGTTCGTTGGCAGGGCCAAAGCCCAGCTCCGGCGTGGCTCCCCGCAACTGAAGCTGGACGGTCAGCTCCGGAGGCACCACCAGCTTGAGATCCCTGGCCGCGGTCATCAGGCATTCCCAGCGGTCATCGGCGTCGGAGCTGTGGCTGCCGCCGCGCATGAAGGCGATCTTGCGGTGGCCCAACTGGTACAGGTGGCGCAGCGCCAGTTCCGCGGCGCGGCGCTGATCGAGCACAACGTTGGTCACGCCCTCGATCCTGCGATGCCCGGCGACCACGACCACGGGCAGCGGCAAGCTCTTCTCAAGCACGGTGTCGATCAGGATGAATCCCTCGACGGAGCGGTCCATGAGCAGGCGCGGATACTCTTCTATCAGGTCCGGCTTGCGGCGATGGCTGACGGTCAGATAGAAGTAGCCTTCCTCGATGAGGAACTCCTCAACTCCGGCCAACACCTGGGTGGCGTAGTTATCATTCAACTCCGGCACCAGCACGCCGACCGTGAAGGTCTGGCGCTTGCGCAGGGACCGGGCATAGAAGCTGGGCCGGTAGTCGAACTTGGCAGCCGCCGCGGTCACGCGATCCCGGGTTTCCTGGGGTATGGAACGCACGCCGGGCGCGTTGTTGAGCACGAGCGAGATGGTGGCCGGCGACAGGTTGAGATACTCGCCCAGAGTGCGCAGGCTGATTGGCTGCCCTGGCTGGGGCAGCGTCGCCGTTTTCATTCGCTTGGCCATCCACTCCTGTTGTACCACCCGGCTCGGCCCATGCACAGTGATGTCCAAGAAGCCTCCGGCTTGACATGGGGAAGGATGCGGGAAAGAATCGGTGATTGGAAAGGAAACCGACCGTGCCTTCTTGCCTCACGGTCCGGTTTCAGCTTTCGGTAATTTAGACCGGCGGCCACCGATTCGCCGTGCGCCGTGTCCGCAGCCGGCCGCATCGGTAAAGGAACGGGGCCGTTGCGCCCGGGGCTCGCAGCGAGAAAGGAATTGGCCCGCCTCCCTATGGACATCATCCGTTTTCGAATTGATAGCTTGAAGGTGGAGGTTCACCCGGACAGGGAATCCGCCGGTAGAGCCGCCGCGCAAGCCGCTGCAGAGTACCTGCGTGGAATAGGTCAAGCGCAAGACGAAATAGGCGTAATCTTTGCTACTGGCGCTTCACAGCTTGACATGCTGCGCGCATTGGTTTCGGAATGCGATGTTCCCTGGGAACGAATTGTTGGTTTCCATCTCGATGAATATGTAGATATCGATGAGAATCATCCTGCGTCCTTCCGGCGTTATCTCCGAGAGAATCTGACTGAGCGCGTCCGTATGCGTGAGTTTTTCGAAATTGATGGACGTCTTCCGGATCATGACTCGATATGCCGCGAATATGCGAAGAAGCTGCGTGCTGCTGCCCCACGGTTGTGCCTGCTGGGAGTTGGAGAGAATGGGCATCTGGCCTTCAACGAGCCCGCCGAAGCAGATTTCGACGATCCCGCAGACGTGAAGATTGTGAAGCTGGATTCAACCTGCCGGCAGCAACAAACCGCCGAAGGGTGGTTTGCAAGCATCGAGGAAGTGCCGGCACGCGCGATCACAGTGACAATCCCCGCACTGATGCGCATACCCAAGCTGATTCTCACTATTCCCGGAAACCGCAAGGCACACATAGTCAAGCGCGCATTCAATGATCCTATTTCAACTCATTGTCCAGCGACGATACTCCGCACTCATCCTGACGCAAGCGTTTATCTTGACCTGGACTCGGCGGCGGAACTGGATGAGATGGCCGCGGTCCGTTGACAGCCTGATCGTGCTATCTGATAGGGATGCCATGCTACTCTTGCCTGTTCGTTGTGCGAAACGCAGCTAACTCTCTTGAACCTGCGATGCTGAAGAGTTGCCGGGCGCACGGACCAATACCAAGATGCATGCGGTGGCGAAGAGGGGCAGCAATCCAGCAACCAGAAACGCGGGTCCATAAGAAAACCGATCGACCAGAATGCCAACGGCCATGGTAAAGAGGGCACCAACCAGCCCTGCTGCTAACCCGCTGAGACCTGTAACCGTGGCTACAACGTCCTGGGGAAACAGATCGGAGGGCAAAGTCAGACCCATGGTGGACCAGCTTGCGTAACCCCACAGGGCAAAACAGATCAGCGCCAGGGCGGCATAGACACTGTGCACACCGGCGGCGGGAATGCCCGCAAGAATAGGCAGGCAACTGAAGACGCATACCCAGGTACGGGCGCGGATCACTGAGGCACCACGGCGGATGCAATAGCCGGAGATGAGGCCGCCTGTGAAGTTACCCAGATCGGCCGCGATAAAGGGCATCCAGGCAAAGAAAGCAATTCGCTGCAAGCTGAATCCACGCGCATCGCTCAGATATTGGGGCAGCCAGAAGACGTAGAACCACCAGATTGGATCGGTAAGCGCACGGCCGAGGACGATGCCCCAGACATTTCGATCGCGGGCAAGATGGAGCCAGCGCCGCATGCCTCGTTGCGTAGAAACAACCGGCACGTCCTGGCCAGCGCGAATGAACGAAACCTCCTCGGGCGACACCCTTGGATGGCGGTCCAATGGATGATAGACGCGTAGCCACATCGCTAACCAGACAAAACCAAGCGCACCTGAAAATACGAATGCCGATCGCCACCCGAATCTTATAGCGATCAGCGGCATAGACAGCGCCGCCACGGCTCCGCCAACACTGGAGCCGCTATCGAAGATCGCCACAGCGAGACTGCGCTGCTGGCTGGGAAACCACTCGGCAACAACCTTGCTGGCTCCGGGCCAGTTCACACCCTCCCCAATTCCCAGCAAGAATCGGAAGGATGCGAAACCGAAGACGGACGAGGCAAAGCCGGTGAGCATGTTGACGACGGACCAGAACACTACCGCCAGGGCCAGCCCCAGCCGCGTCCCCACGGCATCGAGAAAGATGCCGCCGAGAAGCCAGGTAACCGCATAGGAAACCTGAAATGCTCCGAGAATCCTGGCCAGATCCGTGTGTGTCAGATGATATTGTGCCGAAATCATCGGTGCTAACACTGAAAAGGTCTGGCGGCTGATGTAATTGATCACCGTGGAGAAGAACAGTGTCCAGACGATCCACCACCGAAGCCGCCCCGCGCTACCAGACCTGGACAAGTCACCGGAACGGTGTGCGATTCTTACTACATTCATCTCATCCGCGCCCATGGTCATCGTTTTGACTTACATTTTCCGGACAACAGGTTGATCTACGATCTCTTCCGTGTCGGGATTCCAGTAAAGCCTCTTGCCGCTCCAGTACGATTGAGCCGCCATAATAGTGACAATCGAGTGAGAAAACCCGTGATCCACGTGGGCATTGGGCTGGCTCCGCGACTGCATGGCTTTGAACCAGTTCATAACATGGACCACGCTGTCGTCATCCGGACCGTTCGAGTCCGGCGGCTGGGCGCCGGGAACCCTGACTATCTCCTCCTGGTCGATGGCTGGGCTCATGACAGGCATTCTCCTGGATTCCGCGGAGCCTGCCCATTCATCTCTGCCCCCTTCCCTACTCACCGTGAAGAGTGAAGCGCCTTCACCGCCATAATTCGCGATGGTGCCATCGCGTCCCTGGATTCTGGAGAAGCTTCGGAAGCTATTTCCAAAAACGCTCTTGTAGGTATAAAGAAAGCCCTTGGGATAAGTGACCGCGGCTACACAGGTATCGGGATTTTCCCGTCCATCTTTCCAGGCGTAGATCCCGCCGGCGGCCATCACGCTCTCTGGATAAGTCTCGTCCGTCCATAGGTGCACCAGGTCGCAACCATGGCTCATCCACTGATCGAAGATCCCGGAAGAATAGTCCTTATAGAGACGGAATTCCAGATAAACATGGGGGTCGAACGGACGATGCGGCTTGCCCAGCAGCCACCTATTCCAGTCTGTATCCTCCTCGCGGAGCTTTGACTTGTTCTCGAAGAGCCACTTCTTCCATTCCAAGCGGCGGTCCTGTTCCATCTCCGGGGAGTTACCGGTATCCATGTCTACAAAACGCCAGCGCTCCTCGTTGACGTTCCACTCCTGTTCTATATGGACGATATCGCCGATGCGGCCGGACCGAATGATGTCGCGAACCGCTAACTGATAGGGCTCGCTGCGGTGCTGCGCCCCCATCTGGACCACTTGCTTTGAAGCCTTAACCGCATCGCGAGTCTCTTTCGCTTCGGAAAGTACATTGGCAAACGGCTTCTCGACATAGCAGTCCTTGCCTGCGCGCACCACTTCCGTGCAAAGCTTGGCATGCTGGAAATCGGCGGTGGCGATCATCACGCCATCGATGTCCTTGCGAGCGAGCATGTCCTCGGAGTACTTATACGATTGCGGGTCAAGATGGAAGGCTTCTTTGACCTGGGCTGCACGCCGCTCCCGGGCCAGGCTCCAGATGTCACACACGGCGACGGTTTCAACGGGAATCCGCCGCGAAGCCATCTGCACCATGTGCACATGGCCGTGGCTGCGCGCCCCGCATCCCAGTTGAGCGATCCGGATGCGATCGTTTGCGCCCAATACGCGCGCATACGAACGAGCATCCATTCCCGCCGCCAGCACTGTACCCGTTGCCTGCTTCATGAACGTCCTGCGATTGGTCCCCGAGGCCGGCTCATTCGTCATACTTCACCTTCTTCGATCCCAATTGTTACTGCACGCAATCTCATTTGCCGTCTCTGCTGTAACGTCCTCGCGGTGAAGCCGGATTCCCATCCAACGCATGTGCCGACTCCAAATCCAGATAGATGGTTGCACCCGGGTGAGGAGAGCGTCAAGAAGCCGGCGCTCCCGGTTGCACTGGCGACCCTACATTTTGCTGCCCGGCGGCAAGCCACGTGTGTGTATACTTGTTGCCGCAAGAGATTTCCGGTTCATCTGTAAGCAGGAGAGCCTGGGATTCAAAGGGAGACAAAATGGTAAGTCGGCGTGAGTTTCTCGACACACTCGCGGTCGGTGCGGCGGGTTTGGCTATCAGTTCGACCGCTAAGAGCTACGGCCAGATCCTCGGTTCCAACGATCGACTTAACTTCGCCATCATAGGCCTACGCTGGCGCGGCTATGCACATCTTTCGGGGCTGATGGCAAACAAGGATACAGCCCGTGTCTCCCATATCTGCGATGTGGATAGCAAGATTCTGGAGAAGTTCGCAGGGACCGCGGAGCATGAGCTGGGTTATGCGCCTGCCAGCGTCAAGGACTTTCGCCAGATCCTACAGCAGAAGGAAGTGGATGCCATCACCATCGCAACTCCCGACCACTGGCACAGTCCTTTGGCGATCGCGGCCCTGCAGGCGGGCAAGCACGTTTATGTCGAGAAGCCATGCAGTTACAATCCCGCCGAAGGCGCGCTGCTGGTGCAGGCGCAACAAAGGTATCAGCGGCACGTGCAGCAGGGCACGCAGCAGCGTTCCTGCCCGCGCACCATGGAGGCAATCGATAAGATACACAGCGGGCTGATTGGCAGGGCCTACTTTGCCAAGGGCTGGTACAGCAACGTGCGGAAGTCGATCGGGACCGGCCAGGAAGCGCCGGTACCACCACAGCTCGATTGGGATCTCTGGCAAGGTCCAGCGCCGCGAAGGACCTATAGGGATAATATTCATCCGTATAACTGGCACTGGTTCAAACACTGGGGCACCGGCGAGGCGCTGAACAACGGCACGCACAGCATGGATCTTTGCCGGTGGGCGCTCGAAGTCGACTACCCAAACCGGGTTACCTCGCTAGGCGGAAGATACCACTTCAAAGACGACTGGCAGTTCTATGACACCCTGGTTACGAGTTTCGATTATGGCGATAAGATGATTTGTTGGGAGGGAAAGTCCTGCAACGGGATGAAGTACTACGGCCACGATACGGGATTGACCGTAATGGGCACCACGGGCTCGGTCTTCATCTATGGGGATGGCGGCGCCGGCTATGACGTCTATGACCTCAAGGGAGAGAGGACGGGCGTGTTCAAGGATGACGACGCAATCCCGTTCTATGACAAGTTCGACGGCGACGCTCCGACGAATGCCCACTTCGCCAACTTCATTGCGGCAATCCGCAAGGGAGAGAAGCTCCACGCTCCTATCTCCGAAGGCAACATCGTTGTCACCATGCTGCACCTGTCTAATATCGCCTGGGAACTGAACCGGGAGTTGCAGCTCGACCCGAAGGATGGGAGAGTTCCGAATGACCCGGAAGTAATGAAGCGGTGGGCGCGGGAGTACGAAACAGGCTGGGCGCCGCATCTCTGAGACTTTCTTGGGATTGCAGCGTAACCAGTATTCGCGCGATCTTCAGTAAAAGGAGTGTGGCGAACGAGCTGAAATCCGGCCTCTCAACGGAGTTAGGCTAGTGGCTGGGATGCCTCGGAGCTTCAGCAGCACGTGCCATCGAGGACCCCACGCATGAAAAGACTCTTCGCTTCCTGCCTGCTACTTCTGGGCGGCACTCTCCACGCAACCAATGCGGACCGTGGCACGTTTAGAAGCACTTATGCGACTGAGGACATTCCATTGGACACCGATCCCCAATCGGCGTTTTGGCAGGGAGCATCCCCAGTCTATGCAGAAGCCGACAATTGGGGCCATCGCATGCCTGCCTATCGAACTCAAGTAAGTTCCCGATGGACGAAGAACAATCTGTATCTGCTGTTCGCATGCCCATACGAGGAGCTTTATCTGAATCCTTCGCCGCATCCGGCGGAAGAGACTTATGGACTCTGGAATTGGGATGTCGCCGAGTTGTTTATCGGCTCCGATTTTCGAAACACTCGCAGATACAAGGAGTTTGAGGTGTCGCCGCAACAGGAGTGGGTCGACCTCGATGTGAATCTCGACCTTCCCGATCACACCGTGGGATGGACCTGGAACTCCGGATTTCAGGTAGCCGCGCGCATCGATCCCAAGGCGAGGATATGGTATGGCGCCATGCGCATTCCCTTCGCAGCCTTGGAAACGCGCCCGCCTGTTGCCGGCAGGACCTTTCGCGCGAATCTGTTTCGCAGCCAGGGACCGCCGAGCCGGCGCAAATCGATCGCATGGAAGGCTCCCATGAGCGATACCTTTCATGTGCCGGACAAGTTCGGACTGCTTGAGTTAGTTGGGGACAAGTAGATATAGATCGGATTACACTGTGTTGTTTCAACTCAAGGGGAGTTTGAATGAATTGTTCGATCGGTCTGCGCGTGGCGTGTGGCATGACAATGGCGACGATGCTCGCCGCGACACTCACGGCGCAGGATCGGCAAACAAGCAAGCAACCGACAGCCACCGAACCGCGGCCGCTGGCTGCTGCGTCGAAGGAATATGCGCCTCCGGCTGAAGCCTTCCGCGTACTCCCACCTCCCGACGCGGAAGGACCGCAAGTTACGCCCTATCTCCTCTATCAATCCGCACTAGCATGGAATGAGGATGAGCTTCGCCGGGAACGCTGGTCGAAAGTCATGACCGAGGAGGATCTCCTGAAGTTGCGCGCAGAGCTGAGAGAATCCCTGCTGGAAGTAATTGGCGGCCTCCCCACAGAGAAGACAGATCTGCACGCAAACATCACTGGCACTATTGCGGCCACTGGATTTCATATCGACAAGCTCATCTATCAAAGCCTCCCCGGTTTCTATGTAACGGCTCTGGTATATGTGCCAGACAACGGCGACAAGGTGCATCCAGCCATCCTCGTTTCCGCTGGACACGCGGCAAATGGAAAGGACCACTACCAGGCCCTTTGCCAGAGGTTGGTATTGCGCGGTTATTTGGTCATCAGCTGGGACCCCGTCGGGCAGGGCGAACGGAGCCAGTTCTGGGATGCACATGCTAAGAAGAGCCGCTATAACTTGATTTGCGGCGAGCACGCCGTGATGGGAAACCTCGCCTACCTTGCCGGAGCGAATCTGGCTCGCTGGGAGGTCTGGGATGGCATGCGCGCCCTGGATTATCTGCTTACCCGTTCCGACGTCGATGGCGAGAGGATCAGCATCACCGGAACGAGCGGAGGCGGATTCCAGGCGGCTCTGCTGGGTGCGCTGGATGATCGCATCAAGGTCGTGATTCCATCCTGTTACATCACGGCCCTTCCCATGCGCATCGAAAACCGGGTCTTTGCCGATCCTGACAGCGATCCGGAACAGGACCTCTTCGGACTGATATCGAAGGGCGTCGATAACGCCGGCATGTTATTGGCAATGTATCCGCGCGCGGTGATGGTGGCAACCGCCGCTCTTGACTTTTTCCCCGTGCAGGGCGCTCGTTCGTCCTACTCCGAAGTGAGTACTTTCTACAAGCGCTTTGGGCATGGCGACCGGATTGAATTCGTCGAAAGCTACAACCGGCACGAGTATTCTTTGGGCAACCAGGAAGCGGCGCTGCTCTTTCTCGATCGGTTCAACGGCATGCCGGTGCGCCATGGCCTTCCCCCGGTCACGGCGTTCAGCGATGCCGACCTTCGCGTAACAAGGAGCGGCCAGATATCGGTTGACCATCCCGAGAGCCACACCCTTCTCCAGTTGATTGCTTCCTATTCCGCAGAAACCTCGCATCGCACCCTTAAGACACTGGCCGAACTGTACAAGAGTGAACAGGATCCTAACATTGCCTCATGGTCGGTCGGCCGTTATGCAGGCTCCTCTCCGCCTGGTGAACTGCGATGGGAAGCCGTAGGCACCAGCGCGGCCGGGACGGTGCAAATCGATCGCTACGTACTTCATCACAGCACCTATCTTGAAATGCCTCTTCTCCATTTTCACGACCAGGGCAGCCATCCACGCGGAGCAGTTCTCTGGTTCGGTTTTGACGGGAAAGCCTCGCCAAAGGACTGGGCCCAGATATCGAGCTTAATCAGCGACGGCTATGAAGTGTTTTCCTTCGACTTTCGTGGATTGGGTGAAACCCGCATGAACTATCGCGTCGATTCTTCTCCCGCACAAAGTAACTTCGATGAATCGTATGTTAATCCACTTGGTGGTGTGTTAGCCGATTATGTTTATAACTCCCTGCTGACTGGCCGGCCCTATTTCCTCCAGTTGATGGACGATCTCGAGATTGCCGAACTGTTCGTGCGTAATCGAGATCCGCACCAACCGCCACAACCGCTGGCACTGGCCGCAACCGGTGACGCCTATACGCTGGCCATTCGATACCGCGAAGTCGATCCGCAGGTCACGATACTGACGCCTGACTCCGCACCGCTTCTGGATTGGTCAACACTTGTAGCTCAAGGGCAGGAGCAATGGCCCATCGCATACCTGATGCCATCCGGAGCTACTCTTGCGCTTGAATCAAGGTAGACGCGCCTTGGTTGGATCGCCGCGCGCGATTTCTCTCTGCTTCGGCTTCAGGGCCGGAGCTTGTACTTGACGGCGGCAAGGACGGGTGCTAGTTTGACTTGTTTGCCCGGTATGAGTCGCGATGGTCGTAAACGGCACGATGCGAAGACGCATACCTCGCAGGAGATGTGATGCGTTCCATGGTAAATCGGCGTGAGTTTGTGCGAACTGTTGGGCTGGGCGCTTTGGCAGGCGCGGGGATGGGTGCAGTGGGGGCGCAGGCAACCCCTGCGGCGCAATCGGATGCGCACCCTGACAAATCCAAGGTGGCAAGGCTATTGCCCGGATGCTGTGCCTACTCCTATGACAAAGAGCTAAGGCACGGCCCCATGACCATGGAAGATTTCATCCTGAAGGCAGCAGACCTGCGCCTGGCCGGCGTCGACATGACGGTGTATTACTTCAAGTCTACCGATGCTGAGTATCTGCATGGCTTGCGTCATCTGGCTTACAGACATGCCGTGGCATTCTCCGGAGCCGCGTGTGGAGTGAGCATGGTTCAGCCCGATGCGCAGAAGCGCGGCGAAAGCCTGGAGCAGATTAAGAAGTGGGTCGATGTCACGGACCAGCTGGGAGCTTCTCATCTGAGAATCTTCGCGGGCGAGCTGCCGGACGGCGCGAGCTTGAAGGACGCGGTCGACTGGGTGGTCGAATCGATGAAGGCTGCATGCGACTATTCCGGCAGAAAGGGCATCACGCTCGGGGTTGAAGACCACCAAGGGGTGACGCAGAGCGCGGACATATGTCTTGAGATTATGCAACGCGTCAATTCGCCCTATGCCGGCATCAACCTCGACATTACCAATTTCATTACCACGCCGGCGCAGGACGCCTACGCGCAGATTGCCGCATGCATCCCTTACGCCACTAATATCCATATCCGCGACCACTTTTCCGATCACAGCGCCGTGGATATGGATCGCGTCTGGCGGATCTTTGCGCAGGCCGGGCACCAGGGTTATGTGTCGGCCGAATACGAGCCCAATTATCCCGGCAGTCCGTCCTCAGCGACGGGCGTACCTAGGCTTGTCGAAGATATCCGAACCCTGTGCAGCAAGTACTCAAGCGTTTGAGCTGGTCATCATGCTTCTCTGCGCGCTTTTTTATATTGAGAGCCGCAATTCGCGCGCGGCATTGGCCTGGTAAACCTTCTGCAGGATCGGCTCCGGAAGGTCGATCCCATAAATGCGCCAGCGTCCCTGCGGCGGGACCTTCGCCGGAGCATAGTCGAAATACTCGTCATCCGTCTCCAGGAATCGATAGTAGATGTCGTAGAGTTCGTCGATGAAAAGCTGCTGCGGATAATTGTCGACGTGGGGCGTGGCATCGGTGCCGAACAGAATCCGGTCCTGATATTTCTCAAAAAATGCGCGGGCTGCTCGCGGTTGCCGACCCAGTTCGCCGATGCGCGCAGCGGTGTCGACGGTCATGTTGGGAAAGCGATCGAGATTCATGGAGACGTTCTCAAGATTCTCAGCAAAGTTGCCCACATGGAGCACAATGAATCGCGTGCCGGGATGGCGGGCCATCATGCGGTTTCGAGCTTCGATCAGCTCCGCATTGGAAGGGAAATCGCCCCCGTAAAAGGACCAGTCGGGATGAATGTTCAACTCCTCGTAGCGCTCGTTGAACCGGTCAGTGGGAGTGAAGAAGGCGATGGGGTCCGAGATGTGAATAGCGACCGGCATCTTCAATTGTCCGCATGCATCCCACATTGGATCGAAGCGCGGATCGTCGATTTTCACCAGTTTTCCGGTAGTGATGTTATCTCGCAGATACAGACCGAGTGTTTTCAGAATCTTGAGTCCGCGCGCACCTTCGCGATGCGCCTGCTGGATTGCCTCGGCCTGAATGCGGGGGTAATCGGGCTCAAGAAACCGCGAATAACATGGCTCGGTGAAGGTGTAGAAGCGATCGCGATAACTCTTATCGTACCTTTCCAGGGTTTCAGTCAGGCCTGCGCCGAATCCTCCCGTGAGATTCACCATGGAACGAATGTTTTTGCGATCCATCACAGAGATCAGCTCATCTGGAGTCCCGAGGAAATCCCTTTCAGCGGCCAGAGGTACGCCGTTGACCTCCTTGCGTGAAACGGTAATGTGGGTGTGGATGTCGATTACCGGGTAGCGGGCACGCTCAACACGCGTCTGGCGCGTATGCAGCATGCTGGCGGGCTGATAGTCCGATAGGCTAAGCTCCTTGGGCTTTGCCTGCTCCCCGTTGGTTGAGGATGCCGTCACGCCCGCGTGCGCGGCAACGCCGGACACAAGTCCAATGCCGGTTCCATATAACAGTTGGCGGCGATTCATACTGTCTGATCTCCTCTCGCCCGATGCCGGAGCCAGGATTACTTGCCGACTGAAAGCTCTGCCAGCGCCTCCCTGGCAAGATGGTGAGACATATGAGTGTCGGGCAGAATCAAGGCTCTCTCGAACGACTCTCTGGCCTGTTCACGGCGATTGAGCGCTTCCTGTAACAGGCCGATGTTATACCACCATGCCCCCGAGCCGGCGGCTGTCTCTGCGCGGCTCTCTGCCGCAGCGAGCGAAGCCGCGAGCCGTTGTTCTGCCTCTTCCGGATGGTAGGCGCCCAGAGATCTCTTCGCCTGGATTGCCCAAGGCAGGTCAGCTTCATCTCGACCGGCAGCAGCTTTATGAAGCAGGTCCTCCGACTCCTTTGGCTGTCCGCAGCTTCGAGCGATTTCAGCCAGCATTCCATATTGCCGTGAGGACCTTCCATCCAGGCCCATGCCCGGCGAGTCACTGCTAAGAAGACCTTGAGCCGCCGCACAGTTATGCGCCCTGGCCCATGCGGCAGCCTGCAACAACCGGATCTCGAACTGCACTTCTGACGACGTGATGCCTCCCTCTTCGCTGGGAAAGAACCGATTCTTGAACAACGCCAGCGCCGGCTCAAACTGCATAGCCTCAGCGCGTGTCAATGCAAGTTGATACACGAGGTCCGCCGGCATCTTCGAATCCGGAGCATCGGCGGAGGGATATTGGGAGAGCATGGCTGCACGCTCCACGGCCGAGGCTCCCGTCAAGCTCATGGCCTCATCCAGGCCAGCGTAGACCTCGGGATTTTCCGCGTCGTTGCGCACCCCCTCGCGGAAGGATTCCAGTGCGCGCTGGGGATCGTTTTTCAGCCTCAGCGACGCGTCTCCCATGTCGACATCGACCCCTTGAAGATGCGGGGCCAGCTGCTTTGCGGTCGCCCAGTGGGCCATCCCGGCGTCGCTCATTCCTTTTGAAAAAAGCTGCGCCCCCAGCAGGAGATGAGCGGTTGCATCGCTCGCGTTTGCCGCCAGCGCAGCTTCCAGGACAACCCTGTCCATCTCCGACGAGGGGAAGACGAGGTTGGGAGATAGCTCCGATGCTGCCTTCCAGTTCTGCTGTGTATCTTCGCCGAGTTTCAGTTTGCAGTATGCGGAGTAGTACAGCACCAGCGGATGCTTCTGTGGCAGCACCGAACCGGGCTCACTTTGGTCTGCGGCTACGGCTGGATAGGTTCGATCGAGAACCTCCAAGGCCTTCCGATAGAGCCCAAGTTGCATGTACTGGGCCGCTACGCGAAGGATGCGGTAAGGATCCGCTGCCAGATGCTCGAGGTCCGGCTTCCCTGCATCTTCCTTGAGAAAGTCGGCCGTTGGGTCCACGTCGAGCGCGAGGTGCGCCAGGCGGTCTGCTTCCGAGTGCTCGCCCGACGCACGCAGGACTGCCACTAACTCCTCCTGCGCGCGAAGATTGGCTGGCTGCGCGGCCACCGCGGCACTTAGAAAGGAGGCCGCACGATGCAGGTCGCCCTCTCTCGCCCGCAGTTCGCCCAGCCTGATCGCAGCCGGCGCTCGCAGGCCAGCCTGACGGTAAGCGATCTCGTAGGAGGTCTCAGCCGTGCGCGTGTTTCCCAGGCCTTCTTCGGCAATCCCCAGGTAATAAGCAATCTCGGAATTGGGTGTGTCACGCGTTTGCGCCAGGCGAAGCAGACGCTCGGCCTGCTCAAACTGCTGGAGCGAAGCAGACAGTCTTCCAGCGGCGACCACAAGCGACTGGCTCTGCGGATACTTCTTGAGCGCGCTCTCGTAGGTGGCAAGCGCGCGGAGAGCCTCTCCGTTCAACTCCTGATCCTGGCCCGCCTGCAACCAGTCGTCTTCCGATCTGTCCGCAGGCTTTGGGATGCTCAGCGCCTGCTGGGGCCCGGTTTTGATCGCTGCTGCCGGATCCCAATCGTATTCCCCATCTGTCTGCTTCAACAGCGACTGACCTGTGCGGTCTTTTAGCTCGAAGCTGATCTTCGCGGGCGCGCCCTTCAGGGTGACAGTGTGCGACCATGTTTTCTCCGGCGCCAGATCGGTGGTTCCGCTCCAGAGGATAACTCCGTGCTGCGTCAGCGAAAGCTGCGCGCCCGGAAGCCGTTCATTCACATTCAGCGTGACCGATACGTCCGAGCCATGCGCATCGAAATGAACCACACCCGCCCGGTTCGCTCGCGAGATTCCACCTGTCCCGCGCACGGGCATCCAATACTCGCTGAAGCGAATGGTCTGCCCGGGGTCAAGGAACGCATACGTCTCCTGGTTGCGGAACAGTCCGGCCTGCACTTCGGCGTAGGCGCTATGGTTGTCGGAGAGTGCCGTGCGCCAGCTAAGACCGTCCGCGTCGACGCCCCACGTCCAGATTTTCTTTCCCGGCAGGTCGCGATACTCAGCAAAGTGAACTGTTCCGGTCTGCGTTTTCTGGTTCCAGATGCCCATAAACGGCTCGTAGCTTCCATAGATGAAGCGCGAAACCGGCCCATCGGTCTGATTCCCGATCACGCTCAGGTCCTTGCCGTGCGCGTCGATCGGCCAGGGAGATACGTCGGTGAACCCATGCGAAGCGGTAAACCGCATCGGATACTCGATGCGCGAATCGTCCCACACCTGCACAGCCGCGTTGTTCCACCAGTAATAGCGGTGGCGAACGTCGCTGCGGTTATACAAGGTCACTTTTTCTTCCAGCAGCGTCGAGCCTGGTTTCAATACCAGTTCGACACGCCACTGCATGCCATAGGCGCGATCAATGTTGCCCACCCACACCGACGCGCTTCCGTCCTCATGCGCAGCATACGCAAAGTCCACGGGGGACATCGAAACCCAGTTATGCGAGACGGGAAAGTTGAATTCCACGCCAAATGCAGCCCACGCTCCGCGATATCCGATCTTGGCCCTTTTGATCGATGGGTTGGCATAGAACATCGGCTGGCCGCTGATCTTGTCCACGCAGGTGTAGAGATGACCGCCGATATCGGGCAGCACTGTGCACCTTAGATATTCGTTCTCGAGGAATATGGCACGCCAGGCGTGATCGGCCTTCGCACCGGTCAAATTCGTTCTCAGCGTGTAGGGATAGTCGAAGCGCGTGGTCTGATAGGCATCGAATGGCGGGTTCGGATCAGGCGCGCCTTCTTCATAGGTGGGCAAGGTAAGCGTTCCCTGCCAGACCTTTACTTGCGCCGACAAGGGCGAGCAGATTGCGCTGAATGCCCCCACCAGCAACAGCGCACAGAAAAAGCACTTCCTCATCGATCTCATGTTTCGCCTCGTGGCCTTTGGAACTGCCCTCAAACGCTGGATCTGCACGGTAAAATCGCTGAGTGTTACCGAACTAGATTTCTTTTTATTAGCATACATGATCTTTATTGTTCATTTATAATTCTTTCGGAGAATCGAGCAGGCCGATTTCCGGCACCTCAAAGCCTGCATTGCTATCGGAAAGCCAGCAATTGGAGAGGGTCGCGGATGAAGCTGAATACCCATGGGACACACACCGCATTTCTTACCATTCTGCTGTTCCTTGGCAACCTTGCCAGTCACGCTCAGGGGCCAGGCTCGAACGGTTGGAAGGTAATCGGCCCCGGCGGCGGCGGGACCACGATTGGCCCAACCATCAGCCCCTTCGATTCAAGGCTGGTGGTGGAGCACTGCGACATGACCGGCGGCTACGTCACGCGCGACAATGGCCTGTCGTGGCGCATGTTCAATCTTCGCGGCGGCATCAATGTCTTCGCCTTCGATCCCGTCGATCCGCAGGTCATTTATGCCGGGAATGCCGCGCTCTGGCGCAGCAGCGACGCCGGGCGGACCTGGAAGATGATCTTTCCCAGCCCAGCCCGCAACACCGTCGAGCACCAACTCGGCGATCACTCCGACTATAGCCTGACTTCCAGCGATCCCGCTTACCCCGGCGGATCCATCTCCGCCATTGCCATTGCTCCCCCAGGCGATGCGAAGAACGGTCACGAAAGCGCCGAGCATCTTTTTCTATCTTTTGAGCAAAAAGGCCAACCCTCGGCTATTGTCGACTCTCCCGATGGCGGAGCTTCGTGGAGCCGCTTCGCCAGCCTGCCCCACCGTGTTCTGCTCCTCACCGCGCGGAAATCGGGCCTGATCGCCGTCTCCGGTTCCGCGGCCTATGGCATCGCCACCGATGGAAGCACCACCGAACTGGGCAGCATCCCAACAGCCGTCAGAGCAGCCAGTGCCGCGCATTCCGGCGACTCAGTCTGGATCTACGCCACGAGCCAGGACGGAAGGGTCTATCTCTCCGACGATTCCGGACAGCACTTCAGAGCGGTGACTCCGGCATTCCAACAAACCGCGGGCGGCTTTGAAGCTATTGCCACCAGCGAACGCCACCCTGAGGTCGCCTATGTAGGATTCAGAGACCTTCAACTCGGCAAGGGCGCGGAGAACAGGTTCGACGGCATCGCCAAGACCACCGACGGCGCGCATACCTGGCAGATTGTCTACAAGGAATCGACGCAGCCCGGCGCCAATCTGAGCGGAAGCTGGATCGAACAGCGCGCGACGCAAAGCGGCATCGCCATCTTCTACGACACGCCCTACAGCCTCGGTGTTGCGCCCAGCGACCCTGACGTGGCCTACGCGACCGATCTCTTCCGCACCTATCGCACCCTGGATGGCGGCGCGACCTGGCAGGAGATGAACTCCAAGCAACTCAACGGCGGCGGTTGGACCTCCCGCGGCCTCGATGTAACCACCGACTACGGCGTGCAGTTTGACCCGTTCGACTCCCGGCACATCTTCATCGACTATACCGACATCGGCCTCTTTCAGAGCGTGGATGGCGGCCAATCCTGGCGAAGCACCTCTGAAGGCGTTCCCGAGGAGTGGCGCAATACCGCGTACTGGCTGGCGTTCGACCCAACACAGCGCGGTCTCATCTGGGGCGCCTTCAGCGGCACACACGATTTGCCCCGACCCAAGATGTGGCGCGGCCGCGGCACCCGGCACTTCACAGGCGGTGTTGCCGTTTCAACTGACGGCGGTAACCACTGGACGCCCAGCAACGCAGGCTTACCCGAGGACGCAATCACCCACATCCTTCTCGATCCCTCAAGCCCCGCCGGCAACCGCACCCTTTATGCCTGCGCCTTTGGCCGCGGTGTCTACAAGTCCACTGACAATGGGCATAGCTGGACACAGAAGATCAACGGCATCGATAGCGACGAGCCCTTTGCCTGGCGCATCAGCGCTGCGCAGGACGGCGCTCTCTACCTCGTCGTCGCCCGCCGGACGGAGGCGATGGACTACTCGCCGTCGGGCGCAGGAGCCCTGTACCGCTCGACAGATAAGGCGGAACACTGGCAGCGGATCGGCCTCCCGCCGGGCGTCACCGGCCCCACTGGCCTCGAGATCGACCCACGCAATCCGCAGCGCCTTTACCTAACGGCATGGGGACAGGAAGGAAAGGACGCGGACCGGAATGGCGGCGTCTACGTCTCCGACGACGGCGGCCAGTCCTGGCGCGCGCTCTTCACGCAATCGCAGCATGTCTACGACCTGACCATCGATCCGGGCCATCCTGACACGCTTTATATCACCGGCTTTGACGCCGCGGCCTACCGCTCCACCGATCGCGGAGCGCACTGGACGCGCATCCGAGGCTACGACTTCAAGTGGGGCCACCGCATCTTCCTCGACCCCAACGACTCCACGCAGATCTACATCACCACCTTCGGCGGCGGAGTCTGGCATGGCCCTGCCGCAGGCGCTGCCGAGCCGCCCGAGGCTGACCAAACGCCTGTTTCGATCGCTGTGGCTGGCCAAAACCCTGTGCGCATTCCATAATGACCTGATTCCTGAACTCGGAGGCATCTTCGCTCGTCCAGAGGTTCGGAGTCCGCGAACATTGCGGCAGCAGTTCTTGCCCCATTCAGCAAGCGCCTGGAAGGAGTTTCCTCGATGACGGATCTGACACGCCGTGAATTCCTGCATGCCGTATCGGGAGCCGCTGTCGGCAGTTCGATTGCCGGCCGGGTTGCGTTCCTTGATGGCCACGGTCTGGCGGCATTGCCCGTTGCAGCCGGACAGGTTGACGCTCTGTGCAATGGGACCTGTCCGCCGATCGAGTCTCTCGTCTGGCCGGAGCCACAGGAGATTACCAGTTCCGGCAGCGACTTCATCCTCGACAAGCAGGTACAGGTTGTTTCGCCATCCAACGCATCGCAGCATGATTTGTTTTTGGCCGCTTCGCTGATTGACGAATTAGGCGACCGATTTGGCCTGCATCTGAAGATCCAGCGCGTAACCAGGTTGAACGCCAGCGGGCGCGCGATTCTGATGGGCTCGATGGAGAATCCTCTGGTCAGACAGGCGTGCGCGGACATGGGCCTGACGTCGAGCCTGCCCAGTCATGGCCCTGAGGGATACCTGCTTCAAACCGGCGGTAACTTCGCTCTGGTGGCCGGCAGCAGCGATCGCGGCGCGTTCTATGGGCTTCAGTCTCTCCGCCAGTTGCTGGCCGGCGACAATGGCCAACTGCGATTTCGCGGCGTACAGATGCGCGATTGGCCCGACAAGCCATTTCGAGGGATTTACCTGTTTCTTCCCGGGCGCGACCATATCCAGTTCTTCAAGCGATTCGTGCGCGACTTTATGGCGCTGTACAAATACAACACGCTAATCGTGGAAATGAACGCATGCATGAGGCTTGACAGCCATCCTGAGCTGAACCATGGATGGGTGCAGTTCGCCAGAGACGTCAACTATAGCTGCCGCAACTATCCTCGCGGGCCGTTCCACGATATGGAGCAGAACTCCTCGCATCAGGATGTGGCGGACGGGGGCTTTCTGGAAAAAGAGGAGGTCGCCGATCTGGCACGCTGGGTGAGGAAACATCACATCGAACTTGTTCCGGTGCTTCCGTCGTTTACGCACAGTTACTATCTCTTGACGGAGCATAGAGACCTGGCGGCGGTCCCGCAGGATAAGTGGCCCGACATCTATTGCCCGGTCAATCCTAAGTCTTACTCCCTGGTCTTCGAGGTCTACGATGAGTTCATCGAAGTTCTGAAGCCAAAGAGCGTCCACATCGGCCACGATGAGTTGTTCCTTCCCGTGGATGTCTCTCCGCAGTGCAGCGACCGGGATATTGGTGAACTGTTCGGGGAGGACGTCAACAAGATTCACCATTATCTTGCTTCAAAGGGCATCGGGACGCAGCTTTGGGGCGACATGCTGCTGCAGTCGGTAAGAGGCAGCGGCCTCGAGAAGAAGACAGCGCCGGATGGCTGGGCCTATAACTCTCCCGGCGGCCTGACCGCGGAACAGGCGGACAGGCTGATTCCCAAGGACTGCCTGATCTATAACTGGTTCTGGCGCGATGAGCCGGATCAAAAAAGCTCCGCCGAAGACAATGAAGCATTGCTCGACAGAATGGGTTTCAAGCAGATCTTCGGAAACTTCGAGCCGGATATCGAGCATTATGAAACGCGAAGGAAGCGCACCACTTTGCTTGGCGGGGCGCCTTCGGCGTGGTTTGCCACCGACGAAGTTGGCTTTGGCAAGGAACTCATGGCCGATTTTCTTGGCTGCAGCAACATTCTCTGGAGCGGTCATGTCAGCCCCGGCAAAGCCCTGTCGGCACGAGTTCAAACCATGCTGCCCGGCATCCGGGCCAGGCTCAGCGGGATAACTCCCCCGAGCCAGACAGAGACCTCCATCGTGCCAGTGGATATTACGCGCAGCTTCAATCAGGGAGATACTCTCCCCCAGCTCGGCGTGAATCTCGAAGAGATGGCGACCCAAACCGTGCAGCACAACCGGGTCCCCTTTGATTTGAGGCGCGCGAACGGCATGCGGGCGATTGTCGTTGGGACGGAAGGAAACGAAGCCATCACTTTACCCAAGGCCGTGGCAGGCATTCCCGTGGGAGAAGCTCCGACCAGCCTGGTGTTTCTGCACGCATCGGCAAGGCGCGCGAAGAACCGGGAGAGCTTTCGATTGATCTGGGATCAGCCGGATACGGCGGACCTTCTGGGATGGTACGAAGTGGTCTATGAAGATGGCTTTGTTGTCACCGTTCCCATCCGCTACGGCGTCAACATTTGCGAATGGAACTGGGACGAGCGCGTCAAAGCCCGCGATTATTGCTACTACGCAGACGCCGTGCCAGTGGGAAGCCGCGCGCCGGATCGCGTCACATTTTTCGCATACGAGTGGATCAATCCCCGCCTGGGCAAAGTGGTTCAGGAGATCCGGCTGAAGGGAACAACGGGCTTTCGAGGCGGCTCCGACGATTTCAACAACGAGATGGGGCCGGTGATCGCAAGCAACGCTGTGATGCTGGCGGCGCTGAGCGTAGTGAGGAAGAGAAGCTGAGTTATGACGCCCTGCTTCATGGGGCGAGTCAATTGGTTCTGGACCAAACCATCATTGCGCGTGTCCAGGCAGCAGCTTCAGCGCATTGAGGCGGTAGATCTTTTCCAGCACATCCGCAGGCAAGAAGAGGCCGTAAATATTCCATCGGCCCTGGCGCGATGCGTGCGACGGGTACTCAAAGTACTGGTCGTCTGTCTCCAGGAAGCGATAGTGGAGACGATACATGCCGACATCGGGCACGAGGTCTGTGCCAAACAGGATCCGGCCGGCATACTTGATGAGGAAATCACGGGCCGTGTAGGGCTGGCGGCCGAGTTCCGCGGTGCGGGCGCTGATGTCGACATAGAGATTGGGATGGCTGTCGAGCAGCTTTGCCACATAACTCAGGTCCTCGCTGCTCTCTGCCAGGTGCGCGGCCACGAAGGTCGTCCCTGGATGGCGCGCAATCACGCAATTGCGCTGCTCGAGCAGCGAAGCCTTGGAAACCGGCAGGCCGTAAGCGCTCCAGTCCGGATGAGCGGCAAGCTCCTCATAGCGTTCGTTGAAGCGATCAATGGGAGTAAAGAACGCTGCTGGATCGGCGGTATGAAACATGACTGGAATTTGCAGTTCCGCGGCCTTGTCGAAGATCGGCCCCAGCCGCTCGTCGTCCACGCGCAGCAAGGCACCGCTGGCATCGCGAACGGTGAGTCCCAGATCCTTCCAGAACTTGATTCCGCAGGCGCCGTGCTCCACCAGGCGTTGCAGCCGATCCAACGCCAGTTGCGTAAAGTCGCTCCGCTCGATGGCGCTCCAATCCATCCATCCGATGGTGGCGAAGCGATCGGGAGCCGCGCGATGAAACCGGTCGATGGTCTCAATTGCGGCTTGCCCCGTCAGCATGGTGATATTCACAATCTTCTCCACACCGCACGCATCCATGATGCCCAGCACCCGCTGGGGCGATTGCGCATCCAAGTGGTTGTGATAGTCGATTGCGGAGAAGCGTGGCCGCTCAATCGCATGAGCAGCAACCTTTAATTGTGAGCGCGGTGCGTAATCGCTGAGGAGGAGATCGACTTCTGCTTTGGCGGTCTGCATGGCGAGAAACTTGTCCTCGCGTTCCGCAACCTGGGGGTTCATGCCTGCACCTCCACCGCGATTCAGCGGATTTAATCGACGCAATCAAATATAATTCACTCTTGTTTTCTATGCAATTTTTATATTTCGTTTTATTTCGTTTAAGTGTAAAATCGGCTCATCAGGGACCGGAGCGAAGTCCGCGTTGCGGCGGAGTGGGGCTGAACTGCCGTTCGGCCAACTCGAACCTGGGAGGGCTCTCGCTCCATGAAAACGCCTGCGTCCGGGATAGGGAGCAAAGCAGTGTCTCATGTCTTGCAGCATTTAGCTGAGGCGCGCCGCCAGGGCGTGCCGAGAGGAATCTACTCAGTCTGCTCCGCACACCCCTGGGTGCTTGAGGCAGCCATCGACCAGGCGCTTGCAGATGAGTCGGATGTTTTGATCGAGGCCACCTCGAACCAGGTGAATCATCTCGGAGGCTACACGGGCATGCTGCCCGGAGATTTTCGGCGTCGCGTCAACGATATCGCGGCGGCCAAGGGACTCGACGAGTCACGCCTGATCCTTGGCGGAGATCATCTGGGCCCGAATCCATGGCAGAGGCAACCGGCGCGCGAGGCAATGCGCCAGGCAGTGCGTACGGTTGAAGCCTATGCGCTTGCAGGGTTCAGGAAGATCCACCTCGACGCCAGCATGGCGTGTGCGGATGACCACGCACCGCTTACCGGCGAGACCGTTGCCCGGCGCGCCGCGGAACTTTGCGCAGCGGCGGAGCAGGCTAGTGGCGACCGCAAGCCGGTCTATGCGATTGGCACTGAAGTGCCGGTTCCCGGCGGGGCCACGGAAAGCCTGGCAGAGCTTGCCGTCACCAGCCGTGAAGCCGCAGCCGAGACGCTGGGCGTACACCGGCGAGTCTTCAAAGAGGCGGGGCTCGATCATGTGTGGCCGCGGGTCATCGCCCTGGTGGTGCAACCGGGCGTTGAATTCAACCACGACAGTGTTGTCGATTATGATCCGGCGCGCGCCCGGCAACTCACCGAACTGCTGAAGATCGAAGAGGGCCTGGTGTACGAAGCTCACTCCACGGACTACCAGAAGCCGGAGGCCTATCGCAACTTGCTCCGCGATGGATTTGCCATCCTGAAGGTTGGACCCGCGCTCACCTTTGCCATGCGAGAGGCTCTGGCCGCCCTGGCTGCGATTGAGGCAGAGCTGGTGGCACCGGCGCAATGTTCGCAACTGATGGATGTTCTGGAGCGCGTGATGCTCCTGGACCCTCGACCCTGGGAGCGCCATTACTCGGGGGATGAGCGCGCCCTGCGTTTGCAGCGCCGGTACAGTTACAGCGACCGGGTGCGCTACTACTGGACCGTACCGCCCGTACAGGAAGCGGTGGAGACGCTGATGCGGAACCTGCGCCAGACGGGTATACCGGAGACGATGCTCAGCGCCTTCCTGCCTGACCAGTATCGTCAGGTGCGCGCAGGCACACTCGACCCTGACCCGCATTCGCTGATCATCAACCGCATCCGGCAGGTGCTGGAACCTTACGCCAGCGCATGTAGATCGAGGGCAGCCTGAAGCAGTGCTTGCCGTCCATGTGCAGTATTTCTAGACACGGATGACTTCGATACCGGCCGAGGTCAGCATTTCAAGATCGTGATCGCCGATCTGGTCATCGGTAATGACGGTATGAATGGCTTTGGGGGGTACAATCAGCGCCAGGCTGCGGCGCAGGAATTTAGTCGAGTCGCACACCGCAACCACGCGCTTGGCTGCTTTGACCATGGCGCGGTTTACGCGCGACTCAAGCACATTCGGCGTCATTGGACCGATTTTGGTATCGAATCCGTCTACCCCCAGAAAGAGAATGTCGGCGTGCATCTCGCTCAGCACTTCCTCGGCCAGGGGCCCGACTAAGGAGAACGAATTCTTGCGCAGGGTTCCGCCGGTGAGGATCACTTCAAAATCCGTCCCCGCCAACTCGGAGGCGATATTTACGGCATTGGTGATAATCGTCAGGTGCGAGAAGCGGCGCAGTTCGCGGGCAATGGCGGTGGTTGTTGTTCCGGAGTCGAGCAGAACGCAGTGGCCATCTTCGACGAGAGCAGCGGCCGCCTTGGCGATATGCTGTTTCTCCTTGAACTGCTTCTGCTCTTTCTCCTGCAAAGAAGGATCCTGCAGGGTGCTCTCCTGCGGAGAGAGCGCGCCACCATGGGTGCGCAGCACCAGACCCTTGGACTCAAGATAGTCGAGATCCTTGCGGATGGTAATGCGCGAAATGCCCAGCGCATCGGACATCTCCGAGACCAGCACGCGCCCATCGCGCAGGATCAGCTTGAGGAGGTGGTTGCGGCGCTCGTCGATCAGCATGTCGCTTCCCGATCTGGCATTGGCTTTCATGCTCAAATTTCCTTGGCTTCCTTTCCCTGCTAATTGTTCCCTATGATACCTGCACACACACACATTTGGCGCAAAATTGCCGCTCAAATCGAGCACATCAATAAAGCGAGCAACTGCGCGGGCTCGGGGTTTCCTGTGCTGCATCAATAAACGGCGTTTTGCATGGAGAGATGACTATGCCGCGCGGCCCGCGCCTCGTGTATGGGCCGGCGTCAATTCCAGATGCCTGCAGGTAGACAGCATGTTCCTGTCAGCCGGCGCGCGAAAGAAAACTGCGCACCAATCCAGCATCGCGGAAAGCCTCAGTGCCCCCTGGACGCAGAGTTGACAGAGCAGCGGTGAGGTTTCCAAAAGCGGCGCAGGCATCCGGCGCGTCACCCCGAAGGTACGCAGCCAGAAAGCCGGCATCGAAGCTGTCGCCGGCACCGATGGTATCGACAGGAGTGACAGCGGCGGCGGGAAGCAGCCAGCGCCGGCTTGCCGCCTGCACCAGCGCACCGCGTTTGCCACACTTGACGGCCACCAGCGGGACGCGCTTTGCGAGCTCTTCGATGGCGCTTTCAGCATCCGACTTGCCGCTGATCCGGCAGGCCTCGAACTCATTGGGCAGGAAGATATCGACGATGCTCAGCAGTTCGTCAAGGCCGCTATCCCAGCGGTCCTCTGGATCGTCATTGGTATCCAGCGAGAGCGTAAGGCCCTCGGACTTCAGTTGCCTGCATATGCCGGGCAAGTCCGGCTGAAGCGCCTTGTGGAGAAAGAGCGAGGAGAGATGGAAGTGGCGGCCCGACGCCAGGTAAGCCAAGTCCAAGTCGGCAGCGGCCATCTCGAACATGGTTCCCGGATAGGTAAGAGTATGACGCTTGTCTCCATGGTACAGAAGGATGGTGACGCCCGTGGATGCGCCGCCGGTCGTGCGCCGGACCCGCGTGAGGTCGACCCCTTTCTCGGCCAGCCTTTCGAGGGCGATGCTCCCGAGTACGTCGTCCCCGAGCCGGGTAATGAAACCTACCGAGAGACCCAGCGCAGCAATGTTGTGGGCGACAATTGCAGATGAACTACCCAGAGTGACGCGAAAGTCGTTGGCCAGCAACTCGCGCTCCAGGGGCATCACCTCGGGGAGACCATAGAGAATGAGGTCCAAGTTGATCTCACCGGCAATCGTGACATCGAAACGCTGGTTCATTTTTCCCTAGTCGACGAGTGTAACAACCCGGCTAAGATGGCGCGGAGAGTCAGGATCGAGCCCCTTGCGCAATCCCAGGCGGCAGCCGAGCAGCTGTCCCCACACGACATAGACGACCAGGCGGGCAAGTTCAGGCACAGGCAGCGAAAGTTCAATGGCCAGATCGGCCGCGCTCAATACCTCGGGCGAAAGCCGGTTTGCAATGGCCAGTGTGCATCCTCCGAGATCCTTCATCTCCAGCAAGACCGCGGCCTCTTCCGCATAACCGGTCTCGGAAAGCAACGCCCCCACGAGGACTTTCTCCGACACAATGGACCTGGGTCCATGGCGGAATTCCAGCGTGTGGAAGAACTGGGCATAGCTCGACGAAGACTCCATGATTTTAAGTGCCGTCTCCGACGCGATGGGGTAGAGTGCACCCTGACCGAGAAAGGCCACATCGTCAAAAGACCTCTGAGCAAATTCTTCGATGCGTGGACTATAGGCAGGGAGCAGCTTGGCCAGGGCCGCGGGGAGCGCGTGCAGCGCGGCCAAAAAGTCGTCTTGCCCGGCGAAACGCGCCGCGATGTACTGCAGCGCCATCAGCATGGAGGTGAACGAGGAGGTCATCACCGTGCTCTCCTCCGTCACCGGCAGTTTGAGCGTCCGGGTGCTGAGGCGGGTCAGTTCGTTGCCATCGCATGTGACTACCAGAAACTCGATGCTGCGCTGCCTGAGGAATTCAGCTACCTGCAGGACTTCGGACGTATGCCCTGAACGCGAAATCAAAACAGGGAAGACAACGGCCTCTTCGATCGGAAACACCAGCCTAGGAAACAGGAGTATCTCAGAGGCAGGCACAGCCCTTGCGGGTACGCCAAGCAGGGCCGTGAATGTAGCCGCCGCGGCCTGCGCCAGATAGTAGCTGGTGCCGCAGCCGACGAAGAGCCACTCATGAGCACGTGGGTCCTTATCGCCGACCAGAGACTCAATCTCGAGGTCATCTAATGTCTTCAGGCACCGGTCCCAGACTTCGGGCTGGCTGAGGATTTCGCGTAATGTTGCTGCTCCGCTTTCCATCTTGCTTGTCTCCAGTGGGTTAGCGTTGTCCGTGAGCGGGCAAAGTGAAAATCATCTCCCAGCCAGATTCTGTATTCTTCCGCATTGCACACAGTCCTTTCTCTCAATCTGGCGGCAAAATGACATAATAGCATAGAAATAGAAATATAGCGCAACATAAAGTGAGTCCGGGATGATAATATTTCTCCAAATCGAAATCCGAAACAGGCCGTCGGGAGGTTCCGGACGGCGGGTGCTTTTGAACCCTTGCGCAAGGCGGCCCCCATCAATGAGATGCGATCTTCAGAAGGATAATGTCGCGCGATGGGTCGCGACAATTTGTGAATCGGGCGGATGGGCAAGGCGGATTCCGGTCAATGAGCTTCGATGGGAGAACCAATGCGATGAAATGGACGAGTTCGATCCCCGCGCTGCTGCTTGTTCTTGCTTCGGTGTCTGGGTGCCCCGCGAGCGGGGCGCAGGAAGGTTCCGCAGCCTCTCGTTCCAATTTGATTCGCGGTGGAGCGCTTGCAGTTGAAGTATTCGATGACGGCTTCTACGCGATCCGCTCGACGACCATTCCCGGAGACGTTGTGCGCTCTGAAGTGGAGGCCGACACGGCGACAGGGACGCTCAGATCCTCGCTTTATCCCCGGCATTTGAGGAGGATTGACCCGTTTGACGATGAATTGGGCTCAGGCCATCTGCTGACAGTGACGCATACCGGGTTGCCCGGCACGCCCGACCTCGTCTGCGAGCTTCGTGTGTATGAGAACCAGCCCTGGGGGGATATCCGGGTAATCGTAAGTAACTCGAGTGGCAAGAGTGTCGAGGTGCATGCCATCCGGGTACTGAAGAGCAGCGCCGGCGCGGTGTTGAACCTGAACGGACCCGCGCCGGAAGACCGCGTTCTCTCCGACAGCTTCACCGAGGATTCAGTGAAGCTGATGGATCTGGGCGAACCTGAGAATGGCGCTCATCGCGCTTTCGGAAGTCAGCTTATCTACAACCGGCAGAGCGGACAGAGTCTCTTCCTGGGAGCGCTGACCGCCGACAAGCTACTTACTATCTTCCACCTCCAAAGCGCAGGCCGGCCCAATGCGCATTTGCTTTCCTACGAGGTTGTAGATACGGGAACCACCGAGGCGTTGCAGGAACAGAACAGCGCGTACCCGCCTGGAAATGCGGTTCCATTGCGTTGGGAGGCGCAGGCTGGAGAGAGCATCGGCTCGGAGCGGCTGATGTTCTCAATCGGGTCCGATTACCATGCACAGCTGGAGAACTACGGGCGCGCCATTCGCATTCTTCACAGACCGCACGTTGACATGCCATCGCCCATCGGCTGGTGGAGTTGGACAGCTTACTACTATGGCGTCACCGAGAATACGGTGCTGACCAATGCCGCGTGGCTCAAGCAGAATCTTGCTTCGCTGGGATATCGATACTTCTTTGTGGATGAGGGGTACCAGTATGCGCGGGGTGAGTATGCCACCCCGGATGGCAGGGCGTTTCCCAGGGGCATGGCCTATGTAGGCCGACAGGTGGAGGATCAGGGGCTCACATTCGGGCTGTGGACGGCGCCGTTCCAGGTGTCGGAGCGCTCCTGGGTCTATGAGAACCATCCGGACTGGCTGGTGCACAATCTGGCCGGGGAGCCGGTCCATATCGGCAAGGTGGGCGGGAGGTTCGATGAGCTATATGCGCTGGATACGACCAATCCAGGGGCGCAGGACTATCTGCGGTCGACTTATCGCACGCTGGTGAACGACTGGGGCGTGCGTCTCATCAAAATGGATTTTATGGACTCCTCAGCGGTGGAGGGCGTGTACTACCGTCCCAACACGACGGCGCTGCAGGCGCTGCGCATCGGTCTGGAGATCATTCGATCGACGGTGGGAGATGACGTGGTGCTCGACAAGGATGGCAGCCCGATGCTTACGCCCGTGGGGATCGTGAATACCGGCCGCATTTCGCAGGACACCGGGCACACGTTTGGATCGACGCACGATGCCGCCACGGGCGTGGCCGCGCGCTACTATATGCACCGTAACTTCTACATCTCGGATCCGGATGCGTTTACCGTTTCGAAGCAGGTAATCGGGGACCGGATCTGGCATGGCAACAAGCTGCCGCTGACGCTGGAAGAGGCAGAGGCCTCGATCGCGCTGTCGGCCGTCTCAGGCGGCATGTTCGAGATTGGAGATGACCTGCCCGCGCTGGGCGCTTCCCCGGAGCGTGTTGCCCTGGTAAGGAATGCGGACCTGCTCGACATGGTTCGCGTGAGCCGCGCCTCCGTGCCGCTGGATTTAATGACCTACCGGCCGGAAGACAAGCAGCCGAGTGTGTTTTTGCTGCGCGAGAGCCGGCGGCAGCAGATTCTCACCGTCTTCAACTGGACCGGGGAAACACGCAGCCACACGCTTGCGCTGGATACCCTGGGGCTGAAGGCGAACGGCTCTTACACGGCGGGCGATGTGCTGCGCGGCGGCGCCGTGCCGATTGCCAGCGGCGCGGTTGCCATCACGTTACCGCCGCAATCGGTCCGCATGCTTAAGCTGATCGACACATCCGTGCCCGAGACGGATCCGGTCATTGCAGCCCATGCGCCGGCCGATGGGCAGGCGGGTGTTCTCCTGCAATTTCATGTCGCCGCGGGCGATGCCGATGCGCCGGTCCTCGAGTACCACTGGGAGTTTGGCGACGGCGTGAGCGCAGAGGGCGCAGACGTCCGGCATGCGTACACACAGGCCGGGAAATACAAGGTGACGGTCACGGCCATAGGGCTGAACGGGCGCACCACGCGCAACACGCTCTCCATATCGATCGCGGGCACGGTGCCGACGGCCTACGCCCCTGCCGCCAAGGAGCGCTATCGAGGGCCGCAGTGAGGCTGGGGCTTCCCGGAAACTCGTAAGCCAATTCATCGTTGCCAGAAGGAAGCGGCCGTTCAGGAAAGAAATTGCGTCTCAAGCAAGCGGTAAAGCTCTTCCGGCGCTATGGGGTGATCCGGACTCCATCCCTGCCCCTTGCCCGCCGGCGTGATCACATACACGGAATCTCCATGTTCCGCAACGCAGAGACACAGGGTTTGCTCCTGCTCTGGAAAGCGGCAAGCTGTGAGCCAGACATAGCGGGCGAGAATCAGCGCATCGATTGCACTGTTCTCAGGGTCGTCCACATCGGGAAGCGAGCTGATTCTCTGTTGATTCTCAAAGATGGCAATGCTGGTGAACGGCTTGGGTTTGCTGCGCAGGCCAAAGCGGGCGACAATGGTGCGCGGGCGAGCGCGGCGAAGCGCCTCAGAGGCAGCCCACTCGACGAAAGCGTTGGAGAAGATGACGGCGCCATTTCCGCTGATAAAGAGGTCGATGACGAATTTCCGCAGCCTGGGCTGGTTGGCAACTTCGGCGGGCCAGAGTCCCCAGCCATCCCAGGATGCAAGCCGCAGGTTGGCGATGATCTCATCGGTGGCCTGAATGTCTTTAGGAGCTTTATTCAGCTCGGCAAGGAACCGGTCGCGAAACGGCTTGAGTGCCGTATAGCTCAATGAGCAGGCGGCAATGGGGGAAAGAGGAGGCAGCATGCTGTTCATCTTTGCTTCCGCGTCGATGAGCCACAGATCGGAGCTTTCCAGGCTACCTTGCTGCGCCGCCAGGGTAGCGATCGCGGAGATGCCGGGCCGGCCTCGAAGAGCCAGTTCGCAGAGCCGTTCCGATCCGCCCGCGATCTTGATCTCATGGCCGCGGCGATCCCATTGCTTCCAGGCAGACGACGGGTCGACAGGCAGGTTATCGGGAAGAAAGAGGAGGATCAATCGCGTGGGCGCAGCTTGCGCTGGCGTGGATTCGCGCGCCGCTGCGTTAACAGCCTCAAAAACTCGTTGCACCTCCCGGCGCCACTCGGCATAGTATGCAGACCGCGCAAGTTGCGATGCATTCTCGATCGTGTCAGAGGATTCGGAGAAACTCCAATTCTTGACCCCCATCTTCTTTTCCAGCGTCCACAGAGGCGCGGTGAGCGCATCGAGGGCAGAGGGGCTGAATGTCTCCACACCCCTCATGAACTGAACGAATCGGTTCTGCTCGAACGGAAAGAGTGTTTCCCACTGGCTCAATTGCTGATTCAACGAGGGCCTGAGTGTGACTGGCAAACGCGCGATCAGCTGACGATACGCATCCGGCCTGGGTGGTTCTTTCTGCGTCTTGTCGAGCCAATCGATCATCGTTGCACCTGATCAAATGGATAGGCCGGGCAGAGGCTTCCCCGGAAGATCCAGGTCCCTTATCCCGAACAAGCCGGCAATGGTGGGACACAGGTCGATGTGCTGGACGGGGCGCTCCACCACATCCGCGGATCTTGCGGCCTCTCCCAGGCACATCATCCATGTCAGGCTGGTGGAATCGTTAGTCGACCTGTGATTGAAGAAGCCATTGGTATTTGAGCCGTCGAAATCGCGCCCGAATTCGGGAAGCACAAACAGAGTTGTCCTTCCACGATAGGCGGGAAGGGCCTGCACCAGATTCCATAACTCATAAACCAAGCGATCCACGGTGCGGATGCCGGCCAGATGCATGGAATACGACCCAAAGTGCGCAACCTCCACGTCGGAGAATGTAATTGCGAGCAGAGACGGCGCAAAACGCCGCATCACTTCCGCGCTGACAAGAAATGTGAATTCATCTCCGGTGACAGGCACATTGGTGCGGACCAGATCTTCAATGGCCTGCTGCATGGAACTTTGCATGCGGAGGTCAAGCAGGGATTCATCGCCGGAGACGGACCAGCCGAGGCCCTCATAGTTGTCCGCATTCCGCAAAGTGGCTTCAAGCTCAGACTGCATCGCCGCCCGGTCCGCGCTGTGCTCGGGGTGCCCCTCTGAGGCCGCACGAATCACCGCGTTGATCAGCAGCTGCTTGGGAAAAACCACGTTGGCGCCGTAGCGAGGGCCAAAGTCGCGCATCGAACTGGCGCCTATGCGGCTGGTCAAGGCCTTGTTGCTGGAGATCAGCCAGGCATTGTCCTGAGAAAGTTCCATGCGCTTGCGCAGAAACTCGAAGAGCGTCGGGCTCTCGGGTGGCGTCTTACCCCAGTCATCCAACCGTTGCCAGTTGCCGGTAAGGATGCTGGAGATGGTGTTGTAGTGCGATGTCGCGCCCGCATTGCGAAGCGAGGGGTAAAACACGCTGTGAGGCAGCAGATCGCGGTAAAGATGGGGAATGTTTGCAAGGCCGGTATCGAGAAAGGTCTCGGCACGGCGTATCCCTCCGCAGGCCACGACGATCACTTTTTGTTCGTTCTTCCCCGAGTTACCAGAAGGCTCGCCGGCAAAGGCAGGTTTGCGCGAACTGGCCCATTGATTCACCAGCAGGATTGCGGCCGACTTCAGGAGATCCCGTCGAGAGGCATCCATCGCACACCACAGCTTCCGTGAAAACCCGCTCTCTGCGCGCGGAATGGAAGCCCATCTCAAGCAGATTCTATTCCGCGACGAGTACATAGACAACATCTCCCGCAGGGGCATTCACACCTGCGGGAGATATGTTGGTTTGAACTGCCGGCGTCTTCACGCCTGGAGATTATCTGCCATCTTAGAACACGTACTTTGCGGAGATCTGGAAGAATCGCGCATCGGGCGTGTTGTTTTGGAATTTCTGCGGCCCAAGGATGTCACCGCCGCCGGCGTCGTTGCTGGTATCGTCGCTGGGCGTGCCCCAGGACGGATGATTGAGGAGATTGAAGGCGTCCGCGCGGAACTGGATATACTGCTCGCGCCAAATCGTGAAGTTCTTGAAGAGAGACATGTTCACACGATCGAATCCGGGTCCGTACAACTGGTTTGACTTTCCGCCGATGTATTTGACCACGTCGGGAATCGACGTGACAATGTGATTGCCGTACATATCGAATTGGCTTGAACTGTCAATCCCGACGGCATCCGCCGGGTTATCGAATGCGCACGGGTTGTACCAGTTAGTCCGGTTCTTCGTGGAGGTTGCACAGGTTGTGTTCTGGTTCCACTTCGGCAAGATCTGCGTCTTGGAGAACGGATCGGCCACGCGATTGGCATTGGAGTTGCCGGTAAAGTCGGCCCCACCCTCACCATTCGGAAAGCCTGTGTTGCCATTCGGAGAAACCGTAAAGGGGTTGCCTGTTTGCGCCTGCCAGGTCAGACTTGTTGACCAGCCGCCCACGATATAGTCCATCACCCCCTGGGAGTGGAGATACTTCCGCCCAGCACCGAACGGCAGTTTATAAAGGCCATTCAGCGTAACGCGCTGGCGGGTATCAAAAGCCGACGGAGTGAGTTCCATTCTGAGCGGAATGAGGTTCGTGTCGCGGGCATTGATGCCGCCTTCGATTCCTCCCGGAGTTGTCGAATCGTCAAACGCGCGCGAATAGACATACGTGGAAAGGAAGCTCAGCCCATCGGAGAAGCGTTCTTCCAGCTTTGCCTGGACACTGCTATAGTAGCTTTCGCCAACGTAGCTCGACTGATCGACGTCGCCCAGTCCCTGGAATGGCTCAGTGAAGCTTCCAGGGGTGTCGCCGTCCTCAATTCCATTGCCATCGTTGGGACTGAGAGCCGTATACAGGTGCCGGCCGAGGTTGCCGACAAATCCCAAAGAAGCAACCAGGTTCCTCGACAGTTCGTACTCCGCGGTCAGGTTATAGCTCTGCGTGTATGGGGTCTTGATGTTGAGGTCGGACGAATTGACGTCAGGGTTGAGCCCCAAGCCTGCCGCACCGTTTGGTCCCCAGAGCCCGAAACCTTGTGCCAAAGTTGTGGGGTAAGGAAGCGGTGGATTGGCTGTGGGATTGGCAGTCGCGTTGGATGGGCAGCCGGTGTTGTAGGGGGCAGCACTGGTGTAGTAGGCGGGCGGACCGCAAGCGGCATTGTTGAAGACAACGGCCACATAAGCCCACGGGAAGTTTACCGTCATTTCTGCGGCTCCGGGAGCTTCAAGGCCACCGAAGAATATTCCGTAGCCACCGCGCAACACGGTCCTGGAATCAACCCGGTACGCAAAGCCGACACGGGGGGCAAAGTTAGCCTTCTGCGCGTTGGTCAGGGAGTTACTGTCGGAATACTGGGTGCTAATGTTCTGCGATTTGAGCAGGTTCTGGAACGTTGAGTTAAGGAGGTTCTGGCTCTCAACTTTGGAGGAGAGTACATAGGATCCCGTTCCGGTGCCAATTCCGCTGGAGCTAATCACCAAGTTGGCCAGATCGCCCGCCTTGTTGCTGATGGGCTGCGTGTAGTCATAGCGCACACCCAGATTCAAGGTCAGCCTGGGATTGACCTTCCAGTCGTCCTGGGCATAGAAGGACCGATACCAGCGATAGTATCCGACATTCCAATCCGGATCGGTCTTCGCATTGAGCTCGTTGTCGGTCAGAAAGTCCGCAAAGCCCGCTCCGGAGTGCTTTTTCCCCTTGAAGCCGGTGTAGTAGGTGCCGAAATGGTAGATGTTCCGTGGCGCGTTTGCCTGGCTGATGGAGGTTCGAATGGTCTGCAACTGCACGCCGAACTTGAGAGAATGGTTCCCGAATATCTTGGTCACGTTGTCAAGAAACTGGTAAACATTCTGGCGCTCGACGGACGGAAGGTCAGTGGATGAGCCGAAGGTGCTGATGTCTCCCGCGGCATTTCCGTTGGCTTTCAAGACGTTGATGCTGGGGAGGCCTCCATTTGGTTCAGGAGTGCCTGCAAATGGTATGTTGCCCAACCCGAGTTTGGCAGCCTCATCAATATTGGAGTTTAACTGGAGAAACTCGTAGTCGCCCCAGTTATATCCAAAGCGAAACTCATTGATGAGGGTGGGCGTGATCACGTGGGTTTCGCTGACCATGAAGTTCTCAGCCAGGTTGAAATTCGTGCCGTCCGTTCCAAAGCCGCCGCCATCGAGAGGATTCCCAAGCGGAGCACCGTTGGCGACCTGCAGATGCGTGTAGCTGTACCGCATGTAGGCCTGATCCTTGGCGCTGAAGTTCCAGTCCAGCCGCTGGTCCCACTGAATGGTATCGTTCGAGGTCGGCACATTCGTGACGTAGTTGTTGAATGTAGCTCCACCGATGCCAGGAGAGGAAGGATTGAGGGAATTGTTGGAACTGTTCCAGCCGTTGGTGTTGGGGGCGGGGAAAAGATTTGCCAGCGTCTGTGCGACGGGGCTGATGGTTTCATTGTCCAATAAAGTTGAAGTGGAACGATTGACGCCACTGAGAATATTGGTCGTGCAGACTGGGCCGTTGTCGAAGCCGATGGTCTGGCACTGGGTCTTCGCGTCCGGTCCACCGCCTGTCAAGCCTGTTGTGCCGGCGGTATTCGGGGCATAGACGAAATCCGGTGCGCCGTTTATGTTGTTGGCGCCGTTGAATAACTCCGTGAAGTTCCCCTGCCTCATCAAAGGCGTAGGCACGGTTCCATGGAAGGTGTTGGCATAAGTGATGCGCGTTGACTCGATATCTCCAAAGTAGAAGAGCTTGTTTTTCAAGATCGGGAAGCCCAGCGTGGCGCCGAACTGGTTCTGGTGGTACGGGGGAACATTCGGCGCATCCCAGTCCTGCGCATCGAAGACGGTGTTGCGGACGTACTCCCATAGATCGCCGTGGACCTGGTTGGTGCCCGACTTGATGCTGGCGTTGACCACGGCCCCGGCAGAGTGGCCGAACTCAGCGCTGTAGTTGGAAGTGCTGATCTTGAATTCAGCCAGCGCATCCGGAGGAGGCGTCACATTGTAGCTGGCGCCGTTCATGAAGTCGTCGGCATCCACGTTGTTGTCGACGCCATCGAGGATGAAGTTATTCTGGGTGGCGCGCTGGCCGTCGGCAAAGAAGTCCGCCTGGCCGCGGCTCTGGCTATTGCCGCCGACCGATGGCGCGACGCCGGCCGCCAACTGCGCGACAAACACGTAGTTGCGCCCGTTGAGCGGCGTGCTATCGATGGTGTCGGCGCTCATGACCTGACCCACTGAAGATGACTCGTCCTGGAGCAGGGGAGGTGCGCCGGTTACAGTCACGGTCTCCTTTACGGCGCCGGGCTTCAAAACGATATCAATATTCAAGCGGTCCTGGATATTGACGCGCACGTTTTCCTGGGTCGTTGTCTCAAATCCTGGCGCTGTCGCGCTGACCGTGTAATTGCCGATCTTGATCGGGGAAAAACTGTATTCTCCTCTTCCGTCCGATTGGTCCTGCAACACGAAGTTGGTGTCGATATTGGTGAGCGTCACCTGGGCGTGCGGTATGACGGCGCCCGAGGAATCCTTCACCACGCCGTTGATGGCTCCCTGGTCAACCTGGGCGAACGCCATGCCGCCCGAAAGAAGACAGCAACATCCAAGTAGCACCAAGGTAAAGAAAATCACGCTCCGCGCCGCCTGCCTCAATTGAATGTTTCCCATCATCACAGTCCTCTCGTTTCTGCGTTTCTTCGCCGCACACCCGGCTACGAGTTGGGCCACGTCCTTTTGCTTTCGGGCCACTGTCTCTCACTGAATGAGAGATGATCGGAAACAATAGCACATATTTAGGATCAAAAACAAACAAAAAGTGCAAAAAAGGAAGTACATTCGGTGTTTGTCTATGTAAATATTTGATAAATAATAACTTAGATCCATCGACTCGGATCATTTGAGCCCCACTTCCCTTCCCGATCCCTCCATCGCGATGCGCGCAACCTGCTCGGCATTTTCATCAGGGCGAATCAGCGCCCCGGTCATTCAAGCGTGCCCCCAGGGGCAGGCGGAGATCGAGAACGACGCCGTCGATCCACGCCGTTTGGCAGCAATGGAGACCCTGGAAACGGCGGTGCGCAAACCGTATGCAATCGAGCTAGCGGCAACAAAACAACAGGTGCGGTAAACTGAAGGAGCCAGGCCTTTCCCCGCCGCGGAGGGATGGGTGAGCGGTTGATACCGGCGGTCTTGAAAACCGTTGTGCCTGAAAGGGTACCGGGGGTTCGAATCCCTCTCCCTCCGCCATTTAACTTATTTATAATAAATCATTTACACAGATATTGAGCTCCCTTTTCCCCATTCAGCCAGCGTGAGCCGTGGGAACTGGCTGTTCGCCAAGACCACTTCATCCCCGCAACATGCGCTTAAGTTTATGGAGTGTCCTCTATGCCTCCAGCTTGGAGGTGGTTTGCGGTTTGCCGGCAGTTCTCCCCGATTGCTCTCAAGATCGCGATTGAGGCTCCTGCTATCTCATCCAATAGCAAGAACATTCGAAAGCAATTTGAGGCGCAGGGAGCTCCGGGGCGCGCAAACGGACTCGGACCGTATACTTCGAGCAAGGCAGCTCTCAAGAAGGAGATTCCCAATCAAGGAGATCTATGCCTCGCGCCGTTCGAAAGCAGAAGAAAAAGAGAATCCGGCGCGCCGCGCAAATCGAACCGCAAGTAGAGCGGCGTGGGGTGTTTCGCCTCACGCGGCACAGGGTGAGCCTGGCTTTGATGGCCGTGGCCCTGGTGTACGCATTTCTGGCCGGCTTGCATACAGTTTTCGATTTCGATATGGGATGGCACCTAGCCACGGGCCGCTACGTGGTTCAGCATCACGTGGTTCCCAGCGCGGACGTGCTCTCATACACGTCGCCAGGCGTGGAGTGGCTTTATCCGCCCTTCGCCGGCGCGCTGCTTTATGGCGTATTCAGCGCCTGGGGATATGCGGGCTTGAGTTGGTTTTGTGCCCTGGCCCTTGTGGCGACGGTCGCCTGCCTGCTGCGTCATCCAGCCCGGCAGGGGAGCGGCCTTGCCGCGGCGCTGGCGATCATGGCCGTGCCCGCGCTGGCATTCAGGGCCAACCCACGCGCCGATCTTTTTACTCCCTTGTTCTTTGCGATTTTTCTTGTCCTATTGTGGAGTTTTTACAGCAGCAACGCCGCCGTTCCAGGCCGGGAAGGGGAGGCAGCGATGCGCAAGGAGAGCGCGCGGCTATGGATTTTGCCGGTGTCGATGCTCTTCTGGGTCAATCTTCATCCCGGCTTCGTCGCCGGCCTCGGCCTGGTATTCGCTTATCTTCTGATCGAGGGGCTGGACGTGCTGTTTCCGAGGCGGCGATGGGCTGCGCTGCAGCGCTTGCGACTGGCAGGGCCGCGGCTTGCAGCTACCCTCTTCGCCACTCTGATCAATCCGTATGGCCCCAGGATATTCAAAGCTGCGCTTCTATTAGCGGGCCTGGGAGCAACAGATCAGCAAAGCAATCATATTGTGTTGGAGGAATTCGCAGCCGTTCCGCTATCGTTTCCAAGCCTAGCCCAGTCCCTGGATTGGCGTAGTCCAGACAGCAGCTTTTGGTGGCTGGCACTGGCCGCTGTGGCAGGGATCGTTCTGGCCATCCGGCGACGGCAATTCGGAGCGGCATTGCTCATGGCCGCGGCCCTTTACGCAACGATCGAACATCGACGCTACAAAGCCCTTTTTGTGATCGTGGTGGCCGTCGTGGGCACCACCGTCCTGACTGAGCTACTGAAAAACAGAGGACAAGGCAGTGCGAAGGGCTCCGCCAAACGATCGGGGCTTTGGAGCGCGCTGCCGGTTATTGCGGCCAGCGCTCTGCTCCTGGTGACCTGCGTGCGTATCGCCGATCTAATATCCAGCCGCTCCTATATCGTGGCGAATGCGCCCATGCTGTTTGGCACGGGAGAGTCCTGGTGGTTCCCCGAGCGTGCCGCCGCATTTGTGCAGCGGGAGCACCTTCCCGGCAATGTTTTTCAAGTCTACAATCTGGGCGGGTTTACGGCGTGGAGGCTAGGTCCAGCTTATGGCGATTTTATCGATGGGCGTGACTTAGCGCCCACTCTGTACAGTGAAGAACAACAACTCCTGTCGTCCCCTCCTGACTCTTCGGTTTGGAAGGTAGAGGCGGAGCGCCGAGGCATCAACTTTCTTTTTTTCTCGCTGGCCCGATTCTCCGGCGTGGACCGCATTAATCTGATGTCCCTATGCCAGAGCAAAGAATGGCGTCCCGTCTATATGGACGAGGTTTCTATCGTCCTGCTGCGCAATCGCAGTGAAAACCGCGCCTGGATCGACCGGTACGAGGTCAACTGCCAAACCCGCAATCTTACACCGCCTGCACACGCATCGCGCAGGGAACTCGCCAATTTCTATGCCAACGCGGGGAACATTCTGTTGCATCTCGGGCGTCTAAGCGAGGCCCGGGAGGAGTTGGAGCAAGCAGCAGCACTTTCTCCCGATGACCCGAGCGTGCATCTTGCGCTTGCCCAGCTCTTCGAGGGGCAGCAACAGCTTGGGGATGCGGAAAATGAGTACAAGGCAACTTTGTCGCTGAGAAGAGACGTTGAGATTACGTGGCAGAGCCTGGGCCGGTTTTACTATGCGCACGGCCGCTATGCCGAAGCGCGTCCGTTGGTCCTGACCGCAGCCCAACTCTCCCCGCTTCCGACCAGCGAGTACATCCTCCTTGGCGCTGTTGACTTGGGGCTTCGGCAGCCTGAACAGGCTCTGACCGACTATGGCAAGAGCGAAGAGGTGGGCAGAGAATATTGGCAGGGCCGGGAGGAACAGAACCCGGAGTTATTTGCGGCCATTGCCGAAGGTCGAGCCGGGGCGTACCTGCAATTGGGCGAGCCGCAACGAGCTATCGAATTCCAACAGGAAGCGACAAGAAGAACGCCTGAGAGTGCGAGCCGCTGGAAGACGCTGGGAGATCTGTACGACCGGGCTGGAGAAGGGCAGCTTGCGGAGCAGGCGCGCCAACGAGCGAGTGCTCTATCCAAGTAGGGTCTGCAGGCGGAGGGGCGGCCTGGAAGAACGGCGTGCAGTTGTAGAATGAGACTGCCATCGTGAGCCGGTAGGCGGATTCACGCGTGCAGGAGCGGTTGCTGGTGCGCACATGAAGGAGCAGGCAAAGAGGAGTTCCGCGGTTGGGGCGTTGTGGCGCGTCAGCGCGGATTTGGATCCATCGCCGCCTTCCACGGGAATCAGGATCGGCCGGCGGGCCCGTATCGGATTCCGAGCCATCGCCTTGTTGCTATCGGTGTCAATCCAGTTGGCGACCGGCCGGAATGCGAATCCGCAGAGCACCGGGGAGGTAACGATTCACGGCAAGGTCGAGGACCTGGCGGGCAATGCGATTGGCGGTGCGCTGGTGCGGCTGGAGCAAAAGGGCGCCGCAATCAGCAGAGAGACAAAGACCGGCGCGGCGGGCGTCTTTACTTTTACGGATCTCGTAACCGGGACTTACATCGTCAGTGCGAAGAGTTCGGGATGGTGCAGCCGCCCCACCGAGGTGGTTGCATCGGCGGCGGGGGAACAGAGGGAGGCCGACCTGGTCCTCGAAGATGCGGCAGCGATCCATTCGGATTCCTGCGCTGCTTCCGCGACTCAAGCGCCTGTGATGGAATTCACAGATAAGCCGGACTTCACCGTAGCTGGAGTTACCGATTGGACGGCCGCAGGCGGGCATGGCTCCGATACCAGTTTGCGCACCAGCGAGGCACTCACGCGCGAAACACTTACGCTCAAGGCAGATGGGCGGGGTACCCCGGCTTCGACGGCTGCCGGCGATGCGAACGAATCCGAGAGCAAGCTCCGTGCGGATCTTGCCGGCGAGCCGGGGAGCTTCAAGGCAAACCACCAGCTCGGCGAGTTCTATCTGCACGCGGATAGAGTTCGAGAGTCCATACCCCTGCTGGAGGCAGCATTCCGGATCGATCCTCAAGATGCTGGCAACGAGTACGACCTGGCGCTGGCGTTGAAAGAGGCCGGCGACTTCTCGATGGCGCATGAGCACGCGGAGAAGTTGCTGGCGCATGGGGAGAGCGCGGACCTGCATCGCCTGGCAGCCGAAATCGACGAGAAATCAGGCGATCCGCTTGCGGCCGTACACGAATACGAGCAGGCTGTCCGCATGGATCCCAGCGAAGAAAACTATTTTGAGTGGGGTTCCGAATTGTTGCTCCACCGCGCTGTCTGGCAAGCGCAGGAGGTATTCCAGAAGGGAGTGCAGGCTTATCCGAAATCGGCCAGGATGTTGACTGCGCTGGGCACGGCCCTGTTTGGAGGCGCACGCTACGACGAAGCGGCGAATCGACTCTGCGAGGCATCCGACCTGAATCCAGCCGACGCCGAACCCTATATCTTCATGGGCAAAATCGAGATGGTTGCGCCCAATCCGCTGCCATGCATTGAACAGAAGCTGGCGCGGTTTGCCGAGTTACAACCCGGCAATGCTCTGGCGAGTTACTTTTATGCAATGGCCATCTGGAAGGATCAGCCGCAGCCAGCGGACCCACAGGCAGTAGGTCGCGTGGAAGCACTGCTTACCAAGGCCGTGACGGTCGACACCAAATGCAGCGATGCTTACCTGCAACTGGGCGTTCTCTATGCCTCGCAGCGAAACTTTGAGAAGGCGATCGGCTTTTACTCGAAGGCCATCGAAGCGAACCCGGATCTGGCCGAGGCTCACTACCGGCTGGGGGTTGCCTACGATCGGGTCGGCGAGCCAGCGAAGGCGAAACTGGAGTTTCAACTGCACGACAAGATCAAGAAGCTGGAGGCGGACGCTGTGGAGCGGCAACGGCGTGAGATAAAGCAGTTCCTGGTCGTGGCGCCGGGCGAGCCAGCCAATCCGCGGGTCAACTGAAAGTGCCCGGGGGCCGGCTCACAGGGTGCTACATCGATTTCGGTTTGAATGTGGCGACGATGCCGCTGCCTTCGCGAATGGTGAGTATCTGATTTGGCTTGACCTGCGTGAAGCGTTCGACCTTCTGCGTCGTCGGCCACTTGACTTCGATCGCATCCACCGTCTCAGCCTTCCCCAGGCCGAAGTGCAGGCGCAGGTCGCTCTGCGACATCACGCTCGTTCCGCTGTGGACCTCGTCCATCTGGATATGCTTGCCGGTGGTGACGCGTACACGCGCTCCGATGGCGGTGCGATTGCAGGTTGTCCCAATGAGTTTGATCTTGATCCAGTTCTGCCTGTTACCGCCGACATTGTGAAGCAGGGACGGCAGATCGTTCATGTTCAGGATCAGGGCGTCCATTCCGCCATCGTTGTCGTAGTCTCCGAAGGCGGCGCCGCGACTGGAGAAGCGCTCATTGATTCCCGGCCCCATCGATGCCGAGACGTCCTGGAAGCGGCCGTTGCCGAGATTCCTGTAAACCAGGCGCGGATTCTTGAACGACTCGCCCATGTTGTAGTTATCGATCTCCGGGTAGACGTGCCCGTTGATCTGCATGATGTCCGGCCAGCCATCGTTGTCGTAATCGAGAAAGGCGCAGCCCCAAGCCACATATTGATTATTGATACCGACGCCAGAGTTGAACGACAGATCGGTGAATGTGCCGTCGCCATTGTTATGGTAGAGGTTGGATGTGTCGTCGGCGAAGTTAGTCTTGAAGATATCGAACCAGCCGTCGCAGTCGTAATCCGCAACGCCGATGCCCATGCCGGCTTGCTCGTGCCCGTCGTCATTGTAGGCGCAGCCGGCCATGACGGCGACATCGGTAAACGTGCCGTCATGGTTGTTCCTGAACATCATGCTGGGTTCGGAATCCACCGCGACATAAATATCCGGCCAGCCGTCGTTGTCGAAATCGTACGACACGGCAGTGATGGAGTAGCGCGGCCCCGGTTTGAGGATGCCGGCCTTCTCCGATACGTCTGTAAACGTGCCGTCGCCGTTGTTGTGGTACAGAATATCCGTGTCGCCGGGAAGGCCGCGCGGCCCACACATGGTAGGGACGCCCTTCCACTGGCAAAAACTCATATCCTGCGGCGAGGGCGGCTTATCCGGATCGAGCTTGATGAAGTTACAAACGAACAGGTCGAGGCGGCCATCGCGGTCGTAATCGAGAAAGGTGCAACCAGTGCCCCAGCGGCCCTTCTCCTGGGAGAGGCCTGCCTTGTGGGTAACATCGGTAAACGTGCCGTTCCCGTTGTTATGAAACAGAATGTTATGCCCCCAGAAGGTGCAGAAAAGGTCGTCCCACCCATCGTTGTCGTAATCGCCCACACAGACCCCGGTCTGCCAGCCGGTGCGCCCCAGTCCGGATTTCTCGGTAACATCGGTAAACGTGCCGTCGCGATTGTTCTTGTACAGGCGAGTGGTCGGTTCTTTGCCCGCCGGCCAGTGCGCATCAAGCCGATTCCCATTGCTGAGATAGATGTCAAGCCATCCATCCTGGTCGTAGTCGAAGAATGCCAGGCCGCTGCCCTTGGTCTCGATGATCACCCGCTTGTGATCAATGCCTCCCCACACGTTGGGGATCGTCAGCCCGGCTTGCTGCGCGACATTCACAAACTGAACTGGTGACGGTGCGGGTGGGGCGGGATTCGAGACCGCGGCCTCGACGAGCGCAGGATCCTTCCATTTCCAGAGTGGCGTGGTGAGAACGTCGAGCAGCGCGCCGCTCATTACGCAGAGAGAGGAGCCGAGGAAACGCCGCCGCGGAGTGATCATAGATTGAGGCGATTATAGTGACACGAACTCGCTCTTGGAAAGAGGCGGCCAGAGCATTATGGATGTGCAGCGGATGCCGCGCCCGGCGTCACCGGACCGGCACCCTGGGAAATGGGTGGGGAACGATTCCCACGCCTTCCTTGACGGCTAGGATCTTATCCACCGGCAGATTCGTCAGCTTGTCCACCTGCCCACTTGGCCAGGTGATGACCAGCGACTCAACTTTGGTGCGCTTGCCGAGGCCGAAGTGAATGCGCGGATCGCTAGCCGACATATAACTCGTGCCGCCCTTTGCCTGTTCCACGCGCACAAACCCCTCCGACGTCAGCTTTAATACGGAACCAATGCCGTCGCGGTTGGATTTTGTGCCGATCAGCAGGATCTCAAGCCAGTGATTGGTATTGCCTCCATCGTTACGCAGCAGTTCGGGATAATCGCCGCGAACGTTCACGGCGATGCCGATGCCGCCGTCGTTCATGAAGTCCGACGTGGCAAGTCCGCGTCCGGCGACGGGGCGGACAAAGTCGGGGCCGAGAGAGCCGGATGATTTCTCAAAGTGGCCGTTGCCAAGGTTGTGAAACATCAGTAGCGGTTCCTTGTAAGTGACCTCGCTGTGGTAGAGGGCGACGTTATCGACCATGGCGCCATTGGCCTGAACAATGTCAGGCCAGCCATCGTTATCGTAGTCAAGGAATTTGGCGGCCACGCCGCTGAGCAACATAGCCTTGTTGCCAATGCCCGACGCGTAGGTTTCATCCGTAAACGTCCCGTCCCCATTGTTATGGTAGAGGCGGTTCAACTCCAGATCGAGATGGGTGATGTAGACATCGAGGAAACCATCGCCGTCCACATCCGCGGCGTCAATGCCCATGCCCGCCTCGTACCGCCCATCTTCACTGGCGGCCAGTCCGGAGATGAGAGACACATCCTTGAAAGTACCGTCGCGGTTATTCAGGAAAAGGAAGTTAGGCCAGGTATCGTTGGCGATGGCAATATCGGGCCAGCCATCGTTGTTCAGGTCGGCCAGAACCACACCCATCCCCTTGGATTCAGGGATGCCGACCCCCGACTTATCGCTCACGTCCGTAAACGTACCGTCATGGTTATTATGATAGAGCTTAGTTCTCTGTCCCCTGTAATTGCCAGGGTTACAGTAGGATCGATAACCCGGCGCGCGTTCTCCGCACCAGAGGTTGTTTTTCGGGGACCACTCAAGGTAATTGGTAACAACCAGGTCGAGCCAGCCGTCCTTGTCATAGTCGAACCATCCCGCGCTGGTTGACCATTCACCTTCGTCTCCGACTCCTGCTTTTGCGGTCACGTCCGTGAAGGTGCCGTCGCCATTATTGTGGTACAGAATGGCCCGCCCGTAGCCGGTGACATAGAGATCGGGATAGCCATCGTTGTCGTAGTCGCCCACGGCCACGCCCTGGCCATAATGTCCTTCACCGCCTACGCCG